>Ga0214923_10003331_pt1 | contig 20212 bp, 19 predicted proteins | sample LL1510_MetaG_FD_177993 | JGI IMG/M metagenome (GOLD analysis project Ga0214923, IMG submission 177993) | Freshwater microbial communities from Lake Lanier, Atlanta, Georgia, United States - LL-1510 | ecosystem: Environmental > Aquatic > Freshwater > Lake | place: USA: Georgia | collected...
CGAAACTGGCAAGATGAAGAGGCCCTGGATGTGCTGATCGAGCAACTCGAAGCCGGCCGCGTCACCCACAAACAAGCCCTGATGCAGGCGCGCAGGCTGGAAGCCACCACCCCGGACAATCTGGAAATCCAGAACTTCATTGCCAACCGACTGTGGGCGCTGGGTTTGCAGGATGAAGCCACCGAGGTGTATGAGAGGGCCTTTCGCCGGGCACAGGCGCACATCCCCAAGGGCTACACAGGCCAGATCACCTGGAGTGAAGTGGACAACCGCTCATTCCTGCGCTTGGCGCATGGCAGCTTGCTGGGCTTGATGCACAAGCGCGATGGCAAAGCCGCCATGGCGCTGGCCCAGCAGATGCTGGCCTGGTGCCCCATGGACAACATCGGCGTGCGGTTTTTGTTGGGAGATATTGCCCTGCTCAAGGGCGACCACCATGCCGCCTTGCAGGAGTACCTGAAGGGAGCGCCCAATTCGCCGGCGCACTGGTACCAGGCGGCCCTGATTGCGTTTCGGGAGGGGGACTATGTGGCGGCCTGCACCTACCTGCGGCGGGGCATTGCCGCCAACCCCTACATGGCGGAGGGGTTGACCGGGCGTACGGTGCTGACTGAGCACCTGTATTGGCACGCCAGCAACGTGCACGGCCCGGAGTGGGCCATCGACTACCTGGAGTCAGCCGCCTGTGACTGGACAGCAGAGGAGATCGACTTTGTGGACTGGGTGTTCAACGCATCGCCCGTGCTGAAGGAGCGCGCCGAGATGATGGCGCTGCATGAGGGGGTGACTTACGAACGAGGCGCTGAAAAGCGTGTCCCCTACGTACAGCGATCATTGGATTTCATTGACCGCATCACAAACACGCAGTCCAAGAAGATGGTGCGAAAGGTCAAGAACCGCTGGGGGGATGACGTCTGGCCGTGGGATCGAGAGGGATTCCAGCGGCCGAAAGCCTCACCGCAAGATGCAAAACGTCAGCGATAACCATCCGGGTTCATCGACTGCCAGCGCCAGGCGTCGCGGAGCATTTCATCCTGCTTGCGCTCGGCCGTTCACGCCAAAATAGCTCATGATGGCAGCCCCCAACTTTGCTACATGCGCCTTGTCAGCGGGGGCATACCTTGCTGCGCCCGGCGTGAAAAATGCGAAGCCTTCTTCTTGGTGCATACCATTCTTAATGGCCACGAAGCTCACCTCAGGCAGTAAGGCAGCTTTACGATCACCCACCTGGTATTGCGTTTTAGTGGTAATTTCGTGAGGGTAAGTCAAAGTTACAAACAAGCTATCGCCGCGGTTGTCAATCTCGCCAAACAGCGGGACGTTGTCGTCCACCACGCGCACGTTGGCTAAAATATCTTGCGCTGCCTGTGCTTGTTTATTGTTATCAAACTGGACCAAAAAGTCTCGCGTCATGCGCGGAAAAACTCCGTTAAACGTAATGCCCAGCCCGCGCAAAAACTCCCTATGACCGTTGAGTCGATAATAAAACTTCACGCGGTCATACGGCTTCTGCGCCAAGCCTGTGGCTAACACCACATCAGTATCGGTACGGGCGAAATATTCCCCCACAATCATGTCATACAGCCCTAGCACATCTGCCAGCGGATCGTCTTTTTCCGAAACATACCAAGCTGGGTTTTTATTGGGAGAGCCCTTGCGTAGCGGCTCGGCGTTGAAAAAGTAGTGATGCTGAATATGCGCCCCGGCATTGAGAAAGAGCGTCGAAAAATTCGGTTTTTTCGAATTGAACATGCACCAGTGCACATCGTGCAACAGCAAGTCGAGCACCAATGCCTTCAGCCACGGCTTTCCGCGGCTGGCCGACACCAAAGACAGGTATTTTCCGTAGTGAACTACGCGGGCGAAACGAAGCAAGCCTAACACCACCTGCAAAGCTGACTTGAGTGTGATACGTGCTTGAGCATTGTCGTTCACCGCCTGAGACACAGCTTGCCCCAAGGAGTGGCTCCACCAAGATGAATCCGTGGGTGTTTGCGTCCAAGGATCGGGAATAAAATAGGCTGGCCGAATAAGTCGATTTTCCGCATTCATTGCGGAAATGGCACCCACCTTATATCCAGCATACTCAAGTTGCTCAAATATTTGAGGCACGCCAGACCCTACCATATCGCCCAAGCGGAAAATGCCGTGCTCCGCATACGTCTTGCCTGTGTGGACCGACGCCCACTGAATCCATGGCTCCAACTCTTCGTATTGCTTTTCGCAACTGGTGCGAATACGCGAGCCCGATAACAACTTTTTGAGCGATGGAAACCGCGCTGGATCAGCCGCTACATACTTATCGACTACATCGAAATTGATCTCGTTGAGCTCTAACAAAATGAGGCGCCTTGCCAGGTTAATCATGCCGAAATACTCCATCGTAAATATTTAACGTCTGGCTGACCACAGACGCTACTGAAAAAATTGCCTTCGCCCGTTCTTGCCCCCTAGCACCATACGACTGTTGGCGTTGCTCGTCCTCGATCAACGAAAGCAAGGCCTTGGACAACGAACTGCTGTCGCGAGCCTGAACCAAATCGCCAGTAACACCAGGCTCAACCGCTTCCCTGCATCCGGTTACATCTGTCGTCACCACAGCGCAACCTGCGGCCGCGGCTTCCAACAAGGCCTTGGGCATACCTTCGCGATAAGAGGGCAAACAAACAATGGCTGCCTCACGAAACAAGGGCGTCATGTCGTCAACATGCCCAAGCCACTCTATGCACCCCTCTGTCTGCCAGGCCTGCAATTGGGGCAATCCGATGGCTGAAGGGTTGTTATAGCCCGCCGCCCCAGCCAGCACAAAACGCCATTCCGGCGCAACCGCCTTGAGCTGCCGCGCTGCCTCTACAAACTCAATAATGCCCTTGTCTTTGAGCATGCGAGCAGGTAACAACACCATGCGTCCCTTGCGCGCTGAGTTACACCCCTCAAACAGCGACAAGTCCACTCCCGAGCCCGGAATCAAGGTCACACGTCCCGCGTCTACCAAACCATTTTCGATGACAGATTGATAGTCGTCCTGGTTTTGAACAATCACGTGCACATTGGGGTGGTGAAACGCAAATCCGGCCAGAGCACCATACACCCGCCTTACAAAGACGCGTGCTCCTCCTTGCCCGGTGCCTTGGGTGTAGGCGTAGCCCATGCCCGAAATTGCAAGCACTAGCCCACGCACCCCGCAAAGCCTCGCGGCAATGCCACCGTACAACACGCCCTTTGGCGAGGCGCAATGAACCACGTCGGGCTTGTACCGAAGCATGAAATAGACCAGCTGCAACACGCCCAGCATTTCTACCAAAGGGTTCATGCCCGCACTGCTAAAAATCGCCCGCTGATGCTCCACTCCAGCTGTCTGCAGCTGCGCTTGAGCGACTAACTCCATTTCTTGACTGCCGGCCTGTCCAGTAAATAAACGTACCCCAAAACCCGAATGCCGCGCCCCAATAGCCAAGGGCAAACGATGCGATACGAAAAACGCCACATGGTTCACCACGTAAGCAATACGCTTGTTAGCCACGAGACGCCTCTAGCCATGCCTGAAACATCAGCACATCCCACAAGTGGTACTGCCAATTGCGCTTACCAGATAGATGCTCAACCCACTTCTGGCGTATTGGCGCGGGATCGAAGAAACCCTCGCTGCGCAAACGCGGCTCGGCCAGCAAAGTCTCAGCCCATTCCCGCAACGGGCCACGCAACCAATGGTCAATGGGCACACCAAAACCCATCTTGGGCCGCTCGATCAGCTCACGCGGCACATGGCGGTAAAGCACTTGGCGCAGCGGCCATTTGGTCACACCATCACGCAGCTTGTAAGCCAGTGGCAGCGACCAGGCAAATTCGACCACGCGGTGGTCCAAGAATGGCACCCGCGTTTCCAGGCTCACGCCCATGGCGGCGCGGTCTACCTTGGCCAGAATGTCGTCTGGCAGGTAGCCGAGCATGTCCAACGCCATCATGCGCTCCACATCGCCCAGGCCCCGCAAAGCGGGCGCGGCACCCGAAAGCACCGTCGCGGGTTCTGTGGCGCCCAGCACCACGCTGGCCGGGTCGCTCCAGTGCGACACCATGCCCCGGTACAAATCCGCTACGCTGCTGCTGCCCAAAAGGGCCGCGCCCTTATGCAGCTTGTCGCCCACACGCGAAAACGGCAACACAGCCCCCAGCTTGTCCCACGCCGCTGGCGGCACAGCCATAATGACACTTGCTGCCAGCTGACGCAGCGGGCGCGGCAGGCTCGAGACCTTGCCCCACAGGCCCGCCGTCATCTGGTAGCGGGTGTAACCGCAAAACAGCTCGTCACCCGCGTCACCCGAGAGTGACACCGTCACATGCTGCCGAGCCAGCTGGCTGACCAGATAGGTCGGAATCTGCGACGAATCGGCAAACGGCTCTGAATACAGAGTGGGCAGTTTTGGGATGACCGCCATAGCCTGCTCGGGAGTGACATACAGCTCAGTATGATCGGTGCCCAGATGTTTGGCCACTACCTTGGCGTGTTCGGCTTCGTTGTAGCCCTCTTCATGAAAGCCAATGGAAAAGGTGCGAACGGGCCTGCTTGATTGCGCCTGCATGAGCGCCACCACGGTGGACGAGTCGATGCCGCCCGACAAAAACGCCCCCAGCGGCACATCGGCCATCATCTGCTGGGCCACCGCATCGCGCAGCAAAGCCTCCAGTGCGTCCACCGCCTCATCTGGCGTACCTGCAAAGGGGTGAGCCACGCCCTGCTCGGCCACCGCAGCACCAGACCACCACTGGCGCAGCAATGGCTCGGGCGCAGCGGCAGACACCGTCAGGAGATGGCCCGGCGGCAATTTGTGGATGCCGGTGTAAATGGACTGTACGCCGCCAATGCAGTTGTGGCGCATGTACAGCGCCAGCGCATCTCGATTAATGTTTGCCGCAAACGCCGGGTGGCGGCCAAGCGCTGGCAGCTCTGAGCCAAACACAAACGCTGCCGCACTGCCCTGACCCTGCCAGCCGTAGTAAAGCGGTTTTTCGCCCAGACGGTCACGCGCCAGCGTCAGCACACGGTTCTGGCGGTCCCACAGCGCAATGGCAAACATGCCAATGGCACGTTCCAAAGTGCCCTCGATGCCCCAGGCATCAAACCCGGCTAACAAGGTCTCGGTGTCTGAATGGCCTCGCCAAGCCGCCCCCAAGCGCCCCTCGGCTTCGAGCATCTTACGCAAGCGGGGATGGTTGTAGATCTCGCCATTGAAGGCGATCACATAGCGACCACTCCCGGATACCATGGGCTGTGCCCCTGCTGGGCTTAAATCCACAATCGCCAAACGGCGATGTGCCAACCCAACACCCGCATCAGAATCTACCCAATACCCATCGCTATTAGGACCACGGTGAGCAATTGTGTTAGCCATTTCCTGCAATAGCTGTTGCGCAAGCTCTCTCTTGACACCGCCACTAATATTCAGAAGCCCAGTTAAACCACACATTTGTTATTTGCCCCGTATCCCAACGGCACACCAGTAGGGTGATTCATCTGAAAAGCATATATCAATTAATCCCGCAGATTCCATCATTTCCTGTATCTGCTTGCGTGTAAATCTCTGCTCCAATCTCGTCCCAAACCGATCCAAAGCGTCCGTTCGCATTGTGTAAAAACTGAGATGCCGATAAAAACCCAAAGGCAAAGCGTTAACCTTCTCTTTCGACATACCCAAACGCTCCATTAAAGCCGCGAATCTAGACAGGGGCCAATAAACGAAAGTCGCGATCAATTGACTAACAACATATCGCAAGCCATGAGGCATCCCACTGATAACTCGCCTAAAAAGATCGCTAATCTTCCATAGTGCTCGATATGTCAATGATCTATCGTCCAGCGCGTAGTAGAGGTACAGCAAAAATGGAGCTCCATGCTTTAACATGCGTACACAATCACGTATTCCCTGACTGGTGTCGGGAACATGATGCAAAACACCCAATGAATACCCAAAGTCCATACTTGCATCAGGCAACACCTGATCATCCACTCCGGCTTGGTGAAAGACACAGTTTGATTGATTAACGAGATTTCGCTTTGCAACGTGTATGGCAGAACTAGGATCAATACAATGCAGTTTGCCCACACGAAGCGCCGCCAATTTAGCCCAACGACCACTGCCACATCCCATATCAAAACCCTGGGCATTCTCTGACAAAGTCTGCCAAGGAAATATTTTGAAGTATTTTTCGAAAAGTTCGCGATGTTCTTGCGCAGTCAGCTCTGATTGATCAAATCTCTCCCACTCATCGCCAAAGCCAGCTACGGTTTTATGATCTTTGTTAAGAGTATTCATTTCACTTTCCCTCGTAGAGTTCCGAGTAACGTTGGGCAACAACCTTAATGTCGTAATGATCAACAATTCTTTTACGCGCAGCAACGCCCATTTCATGGCGTTGAATTTCGCTCATGCTTTCCATCTCTAGCAATGCGTCGGCCAATGCTTTCGGTTGGCCTGGTGGAACAACCCTACCAGCTTCTCCGACAATCCGCGCCGCGTCACCTACGTTGGTCACCACGCAGGGCACCTGCATCAACATGGCTTCAGCCACCACGTTAGGAAAGCCCTCGGCTTTGGAGGAAAGACAGTACACATCCATGGTGGACATAAGATGTGAGACATCACTGCGCTCGCCCAGTAGTCGGAATACTGCATCACCACCACGACTCTCGATCAAGCTGCGAAGTTCAACATTGCTGGCATCTACATGGCGACCAATCATCAGAAAGATGGCGTTTTGAACAACTTTTGCTATACGAGATGCTGCTTCGATGAATACATCGTAGCCCTTCAACGAGTCATAGCGCCCTACGATTCCGACAATGAAGGCTTCGCCATGAAGACCATAACTGCGGCGCACCTCATATCGACTAATTCCATTTGGCTGCCACTCACGAGTATCGTATCCATTAGGTATAGTGAGCATCTTTTTTCGTTTGTAACCTAGGGCAGCATGAACTTCCAGTCCGGCATGTGCGCAGCAGATAACGGCTTTTGGAAGCCATGTTGAGATAATCGCGCATAGCCTGACAATAAGACCTGTCGTCGACAGGCGCCCCTGCGGAATTTCTGTATTTCGAACGTTCCAAAATATCTGTCTCGCACCCGCCAAACGACCGATCAATCCTCCCAGCAAATCAGCGTGGTACATCCAAGTTTGAAGAATGTCAGGAGACTCTCGTCGGATCAAGCACCACAAACGAGGTAGGGCAAGCCATACGGTTGAAGCCCTTAGACCAATGCAATAAACCTTACAGTCAGAGGCTTCCAGCGACACACCTAATGGACCAACTTCAGTCAACGTGATTACAACATGGGTATGTTTTGGCATACCCCGAATAAGACGCACAAGCATCGTCTCTGCGCCGCCGGTATTTAGGTTGTTTATGATGTGAAGTATCTTCATAGGCAGTCGATGAGCGCATGATAGACCGTGACACCACGCTCATGCAAAAGCAACCAGAGGAAACTAACTTTAATTAGCGAAGCACAGAGCAGTCCTGAAAGCAAAGAAACACGAGAACACATTGTGTTGACTCGGAAGTACGGACACCACAGATTACGTTGCTATTGCGCGCAATGCTTGCAGTCGCGCCCCCACCAACAAGTTGCGCGCGGCAACCGAGGCCGTGCAATGTAGGGCCGAAAGGTGAAACCATAAAATAAGCTGGATATCAAGCTTGGAGCCCATGCCTAGTTCATTGACGTGAATTCAAAGAGCATGACGTCATTGTCCTACTTTGACCGTCTCAGTGAACGGAAAAGCGGTGCGCCGGCAATTTTAATTTCCATGACGTAACTTAGACAAGTACTTAAACATTAATTCTTTACCACTGATATTCAATTGGAAATATTATACAATATTTACACGGAGACTTTCAATTTTCTTGAAATTAGATTTTAATCGACATAAATCAAAGCTCGGAACCGCTTTTACATAAAGCGCTAACCAAGACCACCAAAAGAAAGTGTTCCACATTGGTGCCGCCGTCAGGAAGATAACCAATAACGCAAGCTTTATAAAAACTTGTGACCCTTGGTTTAGCAAAGCCAATAGTGAAAGAAAAATAATCAGCCCCACCAACCCCCCTGCAGCCACTATAAATGATAAACCGCTGGATCCAAATATATGATACTCATTTGAAACACCCATTCCGAAAATAGAATTCCATGATAAATTCATTAAATCCATTAATCCACCATACCTGTCAACTGCGGAGTTGTCATTTCCAAAATCTTGAATTCTTGGGAAGAAAAAGGCATCAAAAATTGAAATAATAAATTGATTATCAGAAAACAAAATTACACAAAGTACAAGTCCAACTAATATGGATAAAATCACAAGTGGACTTGCTCGCACAGCAAATAAAAGAAAGATCGATGAGGCCAGGATGCCCCAAATTGATAACGAAAGAACCACAGTGCCTATAGCAACATAAAACAAGGCATCCGGTTTGTCTAAAAATAATGCCCGAAGTGCGAGCAGCATAAGCATAGAAACAGCATACGAGGCTGGCTCGAGATAAAGACCTGTTGGTCGGAATATACTACTCAGCGCTCTTGGCTCAAGCCCGAACCCGCCATAAATATTCAATACTTCTCCGGAAATATAGTAGTACGCCATCTGCAGTATGAAATAGCAGACATGCACGACGATAATGAATGAAATGCAGTAAAGGATAGATTGCCTATTGATTCTTGTAAAGTAAAAAAAACCAAATACAAGATAGCCCAGGATGAACCCTACTACTGGCTTAAGATTGTCAATAGAATCAACCAAACCTACAACACTGTAGCCAACGCACCAAAATCCAAGAAAGGAATAAATCGTCAATTGATCAGACTTTATGTGATAAAAATTTTTGCCAGTTAAATCCCAAACTACTTTTAGTCCAATTACAAATAGCATAAGAAAATCCAGGGGGCGAATTCCCAAAGAGGGCAAGTATATATCCCAAAGTGAAAGTAGAAGCAAAAAAAATAAAAGACCAAGGGTAGGCATAATTTATTGCCTGGAAGGATTTGTTGACCAAAAATATATAAATCTTCCCATCAAACAACGCACCATATTAATGAATATTTTATAAGATATAATTGTGATCGAACCCATCGAAATATCTTTTCTATAATCCACCAATAAACTCATATAGCCTTTCGCAAGAAGACAGCCCCGCTTTAGCAAATTAAATCTTGATGAAAGTCTATCTGCGCCGTCTGTTTCATATATTCGAACCGCCAGAGGTGATATCATAAACTGCCCATATTGCTTTATCAACTTACAATAGGTTAGCCCCTCGAAACCGCGCAGATCTTCGCGATATGCATTTTTTATGAAAGGCTGAGTTCTTAGCACCGGGAGGGACTCACCATAAGTACCATATTTTATATAATCAGACAAATTTGGAAATATTTCTTTCTCTATTTTGATGCCAATCGGTTGACCAGTCGCATCAATGCATCGAAAAAATACAACCGGGATATATTGTTCGGTTTGTCGCAAGGTTTCCAAAAGACCTTCGCGGTTTCCTTGTATTAATTTATCATCAGAATCCAAGAATAATATCCAGTCTTGTGTGGCCATTGAAGCACCGGTGTTCTTTGCTGCTGTAACACCTCTGTTCTGGATGTGTTGGACGATTTTAATGTGCCCATTTTCAATTTCTTTGTAATATTTTTTAGCCAAATGGGTGAACGTTCCATCTTGAGACGAATCATCGACTATAATTATTTCTCCATACAAAGGCGGCTCCAAGAACTCTAGTGCGCTATTGATCGCATCACTAACTAGGTGTATCCTATTATAGGTTGTGATAATTATAGAAATCATGTCTGCGACCCTTTATTACCTGTGCTTGCGGTATGTGTCACTTCCACCTAGAAGCATTTTTGCGGCCTGCCTAAATCTTAGTGATGTCACTTTCCGAAGTATGGTTGCTAAGGCATTTAATACATGGTGCTTGTATGTTTCCTGAACAGTCTTTACTCCTCTTGCCTCCAGGTTACACTCTATATGGAACTCTTTAAGGGTACTAGCTGCGCGGCGAGTCCATTTACCAGCATCTACAGCACCAATGTATTTAATGGCTGTCTTCCAGACAGAATAGATGCCACCAGAAAATACGTTACTACGAATTGATCCATTGACCTCGAATTGCCAGAGTGACTCGCCATTGCGCATCAGCTTGAGAAGCGTATCACGGTCCCATATGGTTGCATGGGTGTTGGTCCGATTGAGTTTCCCGGTCTTCAGAAGACCTATCTTAGGGTGACCGGCTAAGGCGGTATCTGGCTTGGGGTCTGTTACCAAGCGCAGCATTCGCCCATCAAGCTTCCTCATCAACTCAACTAGTTCGATTATTTCTTTAGTATTTACAGCACTTATAAGATACCAGTCGTCCAGCATCATTAGAACAAACTTCGCATCGACAACAGCTAAATGCTCTCTGGTTCGATCAGTCCAGTTGTCGTGCGTGCCCGCGTACAACATATTGACACGTGGGTCATTGAACTGCTTTGAATTGCAACCTAGATAAACCGGGTAAGGGCAATCAGGCCAATGCTTCCAGAAAAGTTCGAAGAAAGGATCCCAAAGATCAGAATACCCGTCCCATGAAGCAACGTAAATTACACAATCGTTTTTATGCATTGGAATATTTCACGATATAGCAAGTATTATTATTGACGAAAAAATATCGTCACGCGATCAAAAATGACTCGCCTGACGCGTAAGCAACTACTTGTGATGACGACTAGGACAACGGCATAACATAAGCTAATCCTTAACAATGGATGCAAGACAAGGTCTTTCAGAGTTTCGTTCGTAAGGTAGGCGGCAGCTAAACCTAACGCAACAGGAGTGCAGATGTCTCTGCTCATCCATTGCCAGAATTCACCAATAAGTAGACGACGATGCATGAAACTTGCAAGTATGATTAGGTACACGCAGTTTAGAACTATCCAAATTTTAATTGTAATCTCGACTCCTTGCATTTGCGTAACAAACAGCAAGGTAGATGTATAAAGCAAAGCAAATACAATATTGCATATAGAAATCAATCTAGTCCAACCACTTGCTATTTGCAAGGTATGGGGCAGCGGTGACAATATCGCCACGCTGGTACCTAATGTAACGAGTGTTAAAAAAGGCTCAACCTTTAACGCTTGCTCGTAGTTACCTAGATATAAAGTAAGGATTTCGGTCCCATAAAACATCAGTATTATGGCAACAGGCATCGCCAGGATTGTGCACAATTGGGCGAGAAGATGATATGTTGCCGAAAGTTGGTCGAATTCACATCTGTCAAGTAGACTAGTGAATCTTGGGGAGGCCGCAACGCATACTGGGTACACAAGGTTGAAAAGACCATATGCAATGGTGGCACCAAGAGCGTAATATCCGAATAACTCCAAGCTCAGTAATTTGCTGAGAATGAGCTTGTCGAGTTGGGCAATAGCAGCTGCTGTGAGAGTAACTGTAACAACACCTGTTGCGAATTTCCAATTTGCGTACAATCGCGAAAGCTCGAAGCGCGCAGTGAAAAACTGGACACCTTGTGTTGACCAGGCAATGAACATTGCACAGGTTAGTTCTATCAAGCTACAAATGAATTGCCAGGAGAAAAAGGCTAAAATCGACTTTTCAAAAACCAGCAGAACAAAGATAGAACCCAGCCCTCGAATTAGATTACCAAAAAACAGTATGAAATTGGCCGAGACTTGCTTCTGAAGGCCGATTAGAAGTCCCGTGTAAAGATTAATTGGCAGTCGAGTCGCAGCTGTACAGGTAATCAACGTAAGTGATTGGCTGATCACCTGGCTATCAAGTGTCTTAGCCTCTATCCAGTTAGCTGTGGTGTGAGGCAGGACGAAAATTCCCACCACAATAAGTGATACAGACAGGAACCAAATTACTAATTCTATAGTACGGAATAGATATGCCAGACCGTTATCGCGATGGTCCATCATCAGCGCTGTTTTGGCAGCCTCGCGTGCCACTACCGCCGAAAACCCTAGGTCAAACAGGCTGACTAATGCCTGAACAGTCGTGTAAATACTGATCAGACCATAAGCCTCTATACCCATCCATTTGACGTACAGTGGTATGAGCGCCAGCGTCAGTAAGACAGCGCCCCCTCGACCAACAAAATTGGCAACGATATTGACAGCAACACGACTCACGGTTTGTTGTCGCAAACTGCGGCAACGTTCATCCGCGATACAAAATCCCTCAGGTCTCTCACGGCAAGAATATTTTCTGTATTCACACAACAATATTCAGAAGAAACCAACTCGGCTCGGTCCTGAATCCATCGCAGAAGAGTGAACCCCTGCCTACTGAGTAGATTGTGTATGTCAGAGAAGTCGTATCCAAAGCGCCCGTACGTAGCCTCGCTAGCCTCAAAATAGATGGCCTTAACAGACGGGAGAGTTTTTTCCGCCCCAATAAGGACGAATTTTTCATACCCTTCTACGTCAATTTTGAGTAAAGCTATTTCTTGGGATGGAACTTGCGCATCATCAAGAGGTAGTGCCTTAACCTTGATACTTGCGCCTGCTTCTTCGACGCAATTCTGATCATCAGACGAAAGGCTTGAAAAGCCTACATCCCCCCGTTTGTCTGACAAAGCAATATCGAACAGTGTGATGTGATCAAACGAATTAAGTTCAATATTACTTTTGAGGTATCTGGCGGTTGTTGGGTGTGCCTCAAAGGCGTATACATGGCCGGTAGAGCCGACAGCGCGTGCACCTGTCAAGGTCAATGTGCCGATGTTAGCGCCAATGTCAATGAACTTGTCGCCTATTTTAAGATAGCGGGTGATGAAATCCTCATCTTCCATTCGTTCATTCGGATTCAGCCAAAGCGTAGTAGACAGCGCCGTTGGATGAAACCTAAGGGTGTATCCATTCCTCTTGATCAGTAGCAGGGTTGAAAGCCGCGATTTCCTTAATAATCGAGATATTAGAAAGCGAAAAGGTCTTTTTTCTTCTCTGAGCCGGTCAAAGTAATAAATTATATTTGAACTCATAGCATGTTTGTGTTTAGTATCTGATTGCGTTTATTGATACAGTCCAAAGCAGCGCGAGATTCGTCAGTTTTGAGAAAAAATTCCAGGTCTTCTGGAGTGCCAAGGCCAAACATACCTGTTCCAATCCCCCCAATCGAATGAGCGCCAATTCTTTGTCCTTGATGGATCAGCTCGTTATAGACCGGCGCAACATAAAACTCACCGTTTACTCGTTTTGCTTTCCGTATCATTTCATTTGCTCCCATCACGAAGTCTGCGCCATGACGAAAGCTATAAATGCCCACCGTCGCGTTATTCGATATAACCCTCTTTTCAGCAACTTCCAGTGCATAGCCAGCTTCGTCCAATTTTACATAGGACCACTTCGGATTATCTTCATACATTGTCATAATTAGTCCATCCAGTGCGGATTCATCAGATTTTGTCAAATATTCGTCGATACTGGCATTGATCCACTGATCGCTATTTGCGATCATTATTGGGGCGCCATTGTCAATATACTGGGATGCTGCTAAAACTGTGCATGCAGCCCCTTCCGTGACCTCATCTATAAACACAATCTCTGATCCAGGGCATACCGACCTCAGTAAAGAATCGACCGCATATTTTTCGCGGTGCTCTTGTTGGCATATAAAAATGAATTTGTGAGGCCTGGCGGGCCGCAGATTTTCGATAACTAGCCGGATCATGGGCTGACCCATAACTTGAATGAGAGGTTTTGGCATGTCATAGCCAGCACTTGAAAATCTGCTCCCGCGCCCGGCCATAGGAATAACTATGTTTAGCACTTTATTCTCCGCTCAGATACTTATCGTTGTTACAGCCTGGATGCTTAATTACCACAGTCACTGTATCTTCTATCGCTTCGAAGTCTGTTGCCTCCCCAGGCTCTATCTGAATGATAGTGCCGGCACCAAATTCGGTCTGATTCATCCTCACTTTACCGCTAATGATGACGGTGAACTCTGTAGCTATTTTGTGAAAGTGACGGGCTTCGCAGGCCCCCTGAGAGTAGTGTTTAACCGCTACTTCTACATCTCTTGTGTTTAACATGGTTGGTTCAAAGTTCCCAATAAACCATCCTTTGGTCATCACATTCAGATTTGATATTTTCATTTTTCCTCCTCGCCGATGTGAGCCATTGTCTGTTTTTTAAATTTTAGGAAATCTTCATATTCCTGAACCTTGTGCGGTGAATAGAAACTCTTGTATGAGATAGAAGGTATAGTGTGTATTCGAATACTTTTATTTTTCAATACGAGTTCATTAAGAGTTGGGGCAACATAATACTTTCCATCGAGACTCGCATCTTTTTCAATGGTTTTCATAGTTGCTTCGACGAAATCGACTCCATGCTTAAAATAATAAAAACCAGCGATTGCATTTCTGCTCAATGGTCTTTTCTCCGCCGTTTCGATAACATTCAGGTGTTCATCTAAACGGGCGAAGGACCACTTCGGATGCACCGAATCAAAACATATCAGACCGGCATCGACATTCTGCTTTTTGAAATCGGCAATTGCTATGTTCAAGTCGACGTCAAATACATGGTCTGAGTTCGATATTATCAACGGCTCATTATTGTTGATATGCTCGATTGCCAATAGAGCACTACAGGCTGCGCCCTTGGTCTCCCGCGCAATCTGAAGCACAACTGTGTTTTTAGGTGTGATAAGTTGCAGTACGCTGTCTAGATGGTATTTTTGAGCATCAGCGGCATTGATAATCAATATGAACCGTTTTTCCTGTTTGATGCTTTGAAGACAGGTTATGACGTGCTCAATGAGCGGGCGGCCATCCACTTCAATGAGTGGTTTAGGGTACTGGTACTCTCCACCCTCGAAAAATGAGGCGCCCATCATCGGGACAAGTATATTCAGCATTTTCGACCTTCAATTTGTTGGATTTTTGACTTTATAGTTTGATAGTTAACATCTTCGATGGAGTGAATCTGTAAAAGGTGGGCACCACTGGCTATCGCTGCTTTGATTCCATTCTCGTTGTCTTCCAAAATTAGGCATTCGTCCGGGCTTAGTCCGAGGCGATCCATAGTCGACGTGTAAATTTCCGGGTCGGGTTTACCCGCACTTACATCTTGCGCCGACACCTGTAGATCAAGGTAGTCACCTAGTTTGGCCTTGTCCATCATTAGCGAAACAGTGCTCCTGATTGAGTTGGAGCAGACGGCAAGTTTGTAGCCATCTTTTTTAAGTTTGGACAGGGCGTACTGGTGAAAATACTGAGGTTTGCACTTTGAGTAAACCATCTCCATGGTGTACTGTTGTTTCATCTGGTTGATGAAATCGTGCAGTTGAGCGGGCAGTCCTCGCTCAACGGATAACATCTGCAACTTTTTCTTAGTTGGTAGCCCGTCATAGGTCACCAAATGGTCGTAGCGGCTGATTTCCATACCAAACAACCCTAACGCCATATTGAGCGCATCATAATGCCAGTCTCGGGCATCCACCAGCACGCCATCCATGTCGAAAAGCACTGCTTTTATTTTATTCATTAAAATACTCCAACGCTTCTTCGGGCTTATCTGTACAAAGCATCAAATTTCGAGTGGTACTGTTATGTAGGGCTTTGAGCTTCTGCCACAAGCTAGCCTCATTACGACCATGTAGCTCCGGCGAGACGACACAAACCTCTTTGCCGTTCTGGATGTGTTCAAGAATGCTTTTTTCGGTAATCCAGTCCATCTGAAAGGAGTCCATCCACACGCCAGTAGCATTTTCGTAAAGCACGGGGGTAGACTCAACATCGCTGTGTCTTGTGTATACGGGGAGTTGATATCGCAGTGATGTAACCATGTCTGGCACAGACATGTCGAACAGGAAATATTTAAGTATCCCGTGTTTTTGAAGCTCCGCCATTAACATGGATTGAAGGCCGTCTGCCTTGATATTCAAAGCTAATGGTTGATCAATATTTGCATTTCTGTAACTCTTTAGGAACGCCTCAAAACTGATAGGATCGCCTCTTGGCGGGTCATGAGAAATTACCAGGCGTCCATTAAGATCTCTGACATCCGTTTCCGTTCCAAAACCGAGTTTAAAAGATCGCTCGAATGCTGCAAGGGTATTTTTTTCAGATTCAGCCTTCCAGTATCCTCTGTGGCTCAAAATTACCATAAATCTATCCTCTAATAGTTATCGTAGATGACACCGAGACAATCATTGGCTCCGCTTGACAGGTGGCTACAATATTGCTTCAGCACCCAAAATGTAAACAAACGATAGTTCATACTCTCTTACTGAGAAGATATATACCACTTGTAACTCTATGCGATGGCATGAATATTCCAACGCTGAATTTAGCAGTGAACTTCCGCCGTCTAATGAAGCCACTAGAACGCCCCAACTTTTCACTGCAAAACATGTCTAAGATACCAGTCCATCGCAACCTCCAACCCTTCGCCCACCCTGCAACTCGGCTCATAGCCCAAGCATTTTGCAATTTTGCTAATGTCGGCCAGGCTATGGCGGACGTCCCCAGCCCGAAAGTCTCGGTATACCGGGGTTGCGTCTTGTAGGCGTGGGTAGTTGGGCATCAGATTCGCCTTGAGTTTGGCATACAACTCGTTGAGAGTGGTGCGGTCGCCTAATGCCACGTTGTAGACCTGATTAACGGCCTCAGGGTTTAGCGTGGTGGCCGCTAACAAGTTGGCTTGTACTACATTGCTGATGTAACAAAAGTCACGGCTAGTCTCACCGTCTCCGTTGATGTATATCGGCTCGTTTTGTATCATGCTGCTGATCCACTTGGGAATTACTGCGGCATACGCGCCGTTGGGATCTTGACGTGGACCAAATACGTTGAAGTAGCGTAGGCCGATGCTTTGCAAGCCGTAGGTTTTGCCGAATACATCGGCATACAGCTCATTGACGTATTTGGTAACGGCATAGGGGCTGAGTGGCTTGCCAATAATATCTTCCACCTTGGGTAACGCCGGGTGGTCGCCATAGGTGCTACTGCTTGCGGCATAGACAAATCGTCTAACTTTGGAATCACGCGCGGCTACCAGCATGTTTACGAAACCGCTAATGTTGGTGGCGTTGGTTGTGATTGGGTCTGCAACGCTGCGGGGAACACTGCCTAGGGCTGCTTGGTGCAACACATAGTCAACACCAGTAACAGCCTCTTGACATTCGATCAGGTTGCAGATGTCACCGTTGATGAAGTTGAAGTTACCCCATTGCTCGGGTCGCACCAGGGTTTGAACTTCATCCAAGTTGCGTTGGTGGCCAGTAGCAAAGTTATCCAGGCCTACCACGCGCTGGTTAAGTTTTAGCAGGGTTTCCAGCAAGTTGCTGCCGATAAAACCAGCCACCCCGGTGATTAGCCAGGTGTATGTCTCAGATTGCAAGCGGGTTTGGAGTTGGGTGTAGGCTGTCATGAGTACTATAAAATTAATAGCTTGTTACGCTTGCAGGACGGGTGCTAGAGGCGAATATCGCTATCAATTGCAGGCAACAGGTACTTCAGGTCGTACAGCACATGCTCTGACTTGCCCAGCGCACGAATGGCGGCTGCACCCATGGTTTTAAACTGGTGGTGGGCTACAGCAATGATAATGGCATCGTAGGCGCCTGGCTCGGGTTGTTGCACCGGGGTTATGCCGTATTCGTGCTCGGCCTCAGCCGTGTCTGCCCAAGGATCAAATACTTCAGCTTGAACGTCGTAGTCAGCCAGTTCTGTGACAATATCGACTACGCGGGTGTTGCGCAGGTCAGGGCAGTTTTCTTTAAATGTCAGGCCCATCACCAGAATGCGTGCGCCTTGCACAGGTAAGCGGCGTTTGGTCATGGCTTTTACAAGTTGGGTGACCACATAGGCACCCATACTGTCGTTCAGGCGACGGCCCGCCAAGATAATTTCGGGGTGGTAGCCAATCGACTCGGCCTTATGCGTCAGGTAGTACGGGTCCACGCCAATACAGTGGCCGCCGACTAGGCCTGGACGGAAAGGCAAAAAGTTCCACTTACTGCCAGCGGCTTGCAAAACGGCTTCTGTGTCGATGTCCATCTTATTGAAAATGAGTGCCAACTCGTTGATGAGAGCGATGTTGACATCGCGCTGGGTGTTTTCAATTACCTTAGCTGCTTCCGCTACCTTGATGCTGACGGCCTTGTGTGTGCCGACAGTGACGATTTCGTTGTAGAGCGCATCGACGACGTCAGCGATTTCCAGTGTTGAGCCGGAAGTGACCTTCTTTATGTTGGTGACGCGGTGTTCTTTGTCGCCAGGGTTAATCCGCTCGGGGCTGTAGCCGCAGAAGAAGTCCTGGTTGAACTTCAAACCAGAATGCTTTTCCAGCACGGGAACGCAATCTTCCTCGGTACAGCCGGGGTAAACGGTGGACTCATAAATGACGATATCGCCCTTTTTGAGTACCTTGCCAACTGTTTCGCTAGCTTTGATAAGTGGAGTGAGGTCCGGACGCTTGTGCTCGTCAATAGGCGTGGGTACGGTGACGATGTAGCAGTTGCAAGCTCGCAGGTCATCAAGGTTGGTGGTGTAGCTAAGGTGCTTAGCGGCAGCAAGCTCTTCTTGGGTAGTTTCAAGAGTGAAGTCATTGCCGGCCTTGAGTTCGTTAATACGTCTCTGGTTGATATCAAACCCGACAACCGAGCGTTTGCGTCCGAATTCAACGGCCAATGGTAAGCCAACATAGCCGAGACCGATAATTGATAGCTTTACGTCTTCTGGTTTCATCATTTATCCTTATTTAATAATATAAAAGATCAGCTGGAGACCCTGCTGGTGAAATTTATCTTGTAGTTGTCCAGCTCTGTTTTCAGCCCATCGATTTCGGCCTTTAAAGTCTCGTACTCATCCATCTTGCGCTGCAAGAATCGGTGGGTAATGGTTGCTTTTTCAGCCATGCCAGCCGGAGTCAGCACATAGACATAGCCAAATTTGTTCTTCGAATTAGCGAAGTTTTTCATCTTCACCAAGCCTTTTTCCATCAGTGCTTTCAGGCAGTAATTCAGCCCGCCGACGCTGATACCCAGTTTCCCGGCCAGTTCGCGCTGGGTGAGGTCGGGGTTTTCTTGCAGGATGCGCATCACCCTGAAATACGTGTCTTCTTGTAGTTTGGCTTGGCGACTTGTCATAAAACCGAAGAGTTTTATCTGTATGTTGTGAGCTTGAATGTGTTTTAGGCAGGCTACCGCAGTGCCGTATCACTCAGAGGAGCGCGGTCGCGGAGAAGTAGCGAAGTAAAGTTCTGTAAGAACTTGAACATTGTACTCGGTGCTCAGCGGTATGGTCCACTTCGTCATAAAAGATATTTTTCAGGAGTAGAAGGGTTCAGCCTTCGGCCTCCTGTTGCTGCTGCACTGCCTCCTCCATGCTGACGGTGTTCACTACCAGCTCCAGGTGGGTCAGGATTTCGGGGTCGTGGCGGCCGATGTAGCTCTTGACGGCCTCGTTGGCCAGCAGCTTGGTGAGGTAGCCCTTGGCCACCACCAGGTTGAGCAGATCGGAGCCATAGTTGGATTCGGCCTCCTGGTACTTCTCCTGCACTTGGCTCATCTCCTTTTCCAGCTTCTCGATCTGCTCGATGGGCGCGGTCTTCTTCTCCCGCTCGGCGGGCTTCACGTCGGTGCGCTGCTCGGGCGGCGTGGCCTTGAGCAGGGCCTCAGCATGCGCCACGGTGATGGTGCTGCTGGCGATCATCAGTTCCACCGCCTCCACCTGGCGGGCGGCCTTCATGTTGCGCAGGATGCGCGTGACATCCGGGGTGAACTGCTTGTCTTGCAGCAGCTCGATGGCCTCGGGGCAAATGCCTTCGAGCAGGTTGATGCGCCGGTTGATGGAGCTCAGGTTGACGTTGAACGCCCGGGCCAGCCGCTCCTTGCTCACACCCCGGTCGATGGCGCGGCGGATCATGTAATGCTCGGCGATGGTCGACAGTCTATTGATGTGATGGTTGTAGGAAAAAGTCTCGTCGTCCTTGGCGAAGAGGCAGGGGCCGACACTCATGCCCAGCTCCTTCAGTGCCAGCACGCGCAAGTGGCCGTCCAGAACCAAGTACTCAGGCTTTTTGCGGTCGGGTTGGATGACGGACAGCGGCTCGATCAGCCCTACCTCGTTGATGCTGGAGACGATCTGCTTGTATTTGCGGGTACTCATGACGCCGTCGGGCACCTTCTTGCTGGG
>Ga0214923_10003332_pt1 | contig 20208 bp, 20 predicted proteins | sample LL1510_MetaG_FD_177993 | JGI IMG/M metagenome (GOLD analysis project Ga0214923, IMG submission 177993) | Freshwater microbial communities from Lake Lanier, Atlanta, Georgia, United States - LL-1510 | ecosystem: Environmental > Aquatic > Freshwater > Lake | place: USA: Georgia | collected...
CAATCCCCTCATCAGCTCGGGTGGGAAGATAGGAATTTGAGAAAAGAGTGAGAAAACAGATCAGTACGTATGCTAAAGATGAACGGTATTTTTTATACACTCTGCCCACAAACGTACCTCGGTTAAATATATGCAGCCCTTGAGAAAATTATATACCTTTGAATGGGTCGATAACAGTGAAGAGCCGAATAGTGCGAATAATTCCTTAATCGACATTCCAATTATGTCGGAATCGGCATAATCTAGCTCCACTATTCAAAGCATAAATGACTTGCAGAAGTCACAAAAAAGATCTTAAGCAATGGTAGTGTCAACTCTTAAGACACACGATTCTGCCAAACCTGATCACTTTAGTTGTTCCTAGCCAGTGAAGTTTTTTAAAACCCAGCCTGAGTCGGACAAAGCAATATACAACTGGAACCGGTGCCGCTTCCAATACCGTTAATTAGACCCGTTTGAGGATAGGAAGGATAACCTATCGTATAACTGGGATATCCCATCACGCCATAACTAGGATAACCGGAAGTGTAACCGTAACTAGGATATCCTGTGCTGTAACCAGACGTATAGCTCGGATAACTTCCAAAAGAATAAGGCCCGTAAATAGAACTTGGATATCCGTAACCATAACCGTAAGGACCGTATTGGTAGGACTTGTAGATATTAGGCTGAGTATAATTCACTCCATAGCCCCCATTGCTAGGACTCCAATAACCGAAAGAATAATTTGGAAATCCAGAATAGTTTGAAGTGGGCAGATAATTTGAACAACCAAGATACGAGTTGATATAGGGATTTAAAATAGAGCCTAAGCCACTATTACCACTTCCCCCACTTATAGGAATACCGATCGCAATAACCTGCGTTTGCTGTTGATTATGATGTCTTCTATGGTGAAATCTACCGCCTCTAGGACCTGAAATGCCTTGAGATTCATGAGTTCCCGATAGAGCAGGAACACTGTACATAAAAGACACAACTGCACAAATGATAACCCATTTTCCCCCTAACATAGGCACAACATCCAAATACACCTCTGGAAATTGCAAAACTATGGCCAGTTTTGGAAGTTTCTAGGCCTATTTCTTTTGCCACCACTGCTTCTCTTTTTTTCTTTTCCACCAAGGAGCGTTTACATCTCCACTCCCGTTTTTTTCAGTAGTCGGGGATTCCGCTCGAAGTGATACCCACTTTTTGAAATCACTATTGAGATCTGAAATTTCACAGTAGGTTTTTAAATAAGTGGTCAGTTTAGCTCCGACCGAGAGCTGTAAGAGATCTTTCAAGCTGCATTTCGAAGCAATCATCTCAATTAAGCCAGCAGAGACAAAGTAGTATATTTTCGAATCAATGACGCTCGATGCAGGATGTCCCATCAAAGTGACATCGGACCATTGTTTTCCATTAAGCCAACGATAATCCGGAGAACGATATTTCCCGACATAATTTGCAAGCCCCTCTTCGAGCCAAATTGGGATAGCGTTTTTATATTTTTGAAAAATGACAGCATGAACGAGTTCATGACTAAACACACGCCTGAAATCCTCGGACCCTATTTTCGGAGAGATGTGAATTGAGCTATCGCTCCTTCTAAAAACAGCCTCTACCGAAAAACTCAAATGGTGCTGTCGATTAAACTCCCCCAGATCGGTATAACCATAAACAGTTATTTTTCTTAAATCCCACTCAAGAAAGCTCTGAACATTATCCACGATCTCTTGAAGAGCAGTCTCTGTCAGACTCTCTGGAGCATTCATAAACTGAATCTGATTGATCGATAAGTTTTTAGCTAAAGATTGAAAGCCGATAGTAAAAACAAATAAAGAGCAAAACAAATGATACTTAGAAAAAGATAAGATCACAGGACACCCAAGCCACTAGGATAAGTCCTAATAGTACCTTGAGCATCGTAGATACAGCAACTCCTAAGGTCGCACCGATACCAGCTTTGGCTCCTTCAAGAGCGGGACGACTCGCAACAAAAACCTCTCCTAAAAAAACTCCGATGAGCGGCCCTAAAATTAATCCAGCTGGCGCAAAAAAGAGTCCGACAATCCCCCCTAGAACAAGACCCATCATACCTTGTTTACTAGCTCCTCCCCATTTTGCTCCGACGAAGGAACCCAGAAAGTCGAGTCCGAAAGTCAAAATTACTCCTAGCCCAACAACTACCAAAGTCCACCCACTAAGAAAGCTCGGTAGTAGTAACTTATGAATTAAGACCCCTGCAAAGATAAGAACTATACCGGGCATCGCAGGTAACACGATGCCGACTAAACCCAGCAAAACGAACAAAACTAAAATGGTCCATGCAAGTATAGGTAACATTTTTTAAAACTATCAGTCTCCGCTGTAGATAGTGGCCGAGCCATTAAGACTTCTCAAGTTCGCAGTGGCTCTTCGAACTCTTCTTCCAGCACTACTACCACCCGACCAGTTTTGATCAAGAAAAGTCATAGTTCCATCGGGCTGCACGGATTCAACAACGACATAATGCCCCAAAGAGCTAACGTTAAACCGTCCCATACTTCCATACAGACTTGCACCTGGAGAGAGCCGTAAGACCATTCCTGGGGCTAGTTTCTCCATACCCGCACCACCACCGCCTAGTGTCCCTATCCTCTGACCGCCCTTCAGTGCCGAACAATCTCCACTGCCTACGGTTCTACCCACATTCGATTGTGCTAACTGTAATACTCGACTGGTTTGAGTTTGAATAGGTGCCGCTATTTCAAAGGTTTTAGCATCCTCAACTTTGAGTTTTTTAACTGACAGCGTAAGACCGTCAGGAGTTTGTACTGTTACTAATTGGGTTACTCTTTCTCCCTTTTCATTAATACCTCGAACAGTAAACTTTTGCCCCGGAGCTGTCGGCAAGAAGCTTTCAGTTCCATAAGCAAAACCCTCTTCCGTTGAAAAAGCTTTCATTTTATCCCAATTATCTGCATCTCCTAAACGGAACTCTACTTGAGTCAATTTTTCGGGCGTGTATATGAAAAGCTGTCGATAAATACCGCTTGAACTTTTATCTCCCATTCGCGCAGACCAGAGCTTTTCGTCCTCAACTTCTCTCGAGGCACGCGGATGATCATTCTCCTTCAATTGAGATTTAGTAGCATCATGACTTGGATTTGCCCAAATGGAAGTTAAAGACATTAGAGCTACAACTGCGCAAATCCAGCATTTTAAACTCATTGAAAGCACCCCTTTTAAATTTTCATTTGCGCCTAAATGGAGCAAGTGCTGTGCCTGAGCAGATCATGCTTGACGAGATTGTTTACAAAAAGTGAGCAGTGTATAAGACTGCTTCAGCGTATGAGCAGTTTGAAAGATATACTGACCTCGAAAATCACTGTTCCCAAGATTTCAGCGCTAGATTGGCTTCATCAATCAAACTCTTGGCCATTGCTTGATGTCAGGTCAGAAGGCGAATTTTTTGACGGGCACATCCCGGGCTCGATATCAGGCCCCATCTTAACTAATGAAGAAAGACACCAAGTAGGCCTTTGCTACAAAAATCAAGGACAAGAGGCTGCAATTACACTGGGAATGTCTTTAGTCGAACCCCACAAAAAGCAAAGAATCTCAGATTGGCTTAGGCACTTTTCGACAAACGTAGCTATTACTTGCTGGCGCGGAGGACTTCGATCGAGATTTGCTTCCGGTTGGCTCGATGAGGTCGCTGGAGAGAGATTAAAAATTGTCCAAATAACAGGTGGGTACAAAGCTATTAGGCGTCACCTTCTCACAACGTTAAATTCAAAACGGGAGATGTGGGTATTGGGGGGAATGACAGGTTCTGGAAAAACTGCCCTTTTGAGAGATTTAAAAAATAAGAAAGATATTTTGTCAGAACAGATTTTAGATCTTGAAGGAATCGCCCTCCATCGTGGCAGTTCTTTTGGTAATGTCCTCTCCGAGAAAGGAGAAAAAATAGAACAACCTCGCCAACAAACTTTTGAAAACAGTGTCGCTATGCAACTTTTCAAAGCCGAAGGTCCGATAGTGCTCGAGAATGAAAGCACATTGATTGGAAAAGTATTTATCCCTCAGTTGTTCAAAGCCCAAATGAAATCGGCACCCCTTATTTTGTTAGAAACTCCTCTGCAGGAGAGAATTGAAGCTATCTTCAACGAGTACGTAAAAATCCCATTAGAATCAAATTGCCCTATTGAAAAATTGTGGCTGAACTTAGAAAGCAATTTAAAAGCACTTGAAAAAAGACTTGGGGGCCAAGAGACACAAAAATGCCTCAACCTCATGCAGGCTGGTCTCAAACACCCGATTAATCTTGAGCTACAGGCTCCCTGGATTGAGCTTCTTTTGGTTCAATATTATGACAAAACTTACAAATTCTCTTTAGAGAGATGCAAACAATCGATCGTTTTTAAGGGCAATAAAACTGAAGTAAAAAATTGGCTCAAAGAAAACATGACGAAGAGGTTGAAATGAAATCGGAAGAACAAATTCGATTAACCCAAACTGTTAAAAAAGGAGGGTGTGCTGCAAAACTACCCGCCGGAGAGCTGAAAGAAATTTTAACTGGAATGAATATTTTTCGCCCCAAAGAGCTTGTTGTAGGAACCGAGACCATGGACGACGCCTGCTTGTGGGATCTCAAGGATGGCAGATATCTCATTCAGACCTTAGATTTTTTTACACCTATCGTTGATGATCCTTTTGATTTTGGTGCCATAGCAGCTGCCAATGCCGTGAGCGATGTCTATGCGATGGGTGGGCAACCTGCAACAGCTCTCACCATTTTAGCTTTCCCCGGAAGTTTATTACCTCTGAGTGTCATTCGTCCTCTCATGGATGGGGCTCTCTCAATATTGTCGAAGGCGGGCATAGCTCTAGCAGGGGGACACACGATTGATGACGAGACTTTGAAATTGGGTTTTTCGGTTTCTGGCTTCGTAGATAAAAATAAAGCTTGGACCAATGCCGGCGCAACGGCTGGGGATGTACTTATTCTCACAAAACCATTAGGGACTGGAACTATCACAGCAGCTTTAAAAAAGGGGGAAGCTAAAGAATCTTGGATCAAAGAGGCTATTAAGAGCATGACAACTCTTAACAACATCACCCGCGAACTCAGGGAAATAGGTGTTCACAGCGCAACGGATATCACGGGATTTGGTTTAGCGGGCCACGCCACACAAATGGCTTTAGCGAGTCGACTGCATTTTACCGTTGATCTCAACAAGCTTGAATTTCTAGAAGGTGCGAAAGAGTGCTTAGAATCGGGGTTTCTTACAAGAGCTCATACTACCAATGCTTCTTACACACAAAATAAGATCGAATGGAATATATCGATAAGCCAAAAAAATTATTGGCCGGAATGGAAACAAAAAATCATCTTCGATCCTCAGACTTCGGGGGGACTATTGCTTGCCATCCCGGAAACCCAAGCTCAGAAAGCTTTGGAAATCATAAAAAATTCCGGTTTTGTAAAAGCTGGCATTATTGGAAAAGTATCTCATTCTGAAACTCGTACTGCTGTGGAATTTGAAGCTAAATAGAAAGGGCACAATCCGTGAAAAATGTTTTAAGTTTTTATTTACTCATTCTTGCATCTCAATCACTGGCCGCTAAAATTGATAATTTAACATTTCCAGACAGCCTTGTAGTCGAGGGACAAACCCTGAAACTAAATGGTATTGGCTTACGAAAAGCAACTGTGTTTAAAGTAAAAGTCTACGGGGCTGCTCTTTATGTGAATGAACCTACTCATAAATCAAGCGTGATTCTTAAATCGACCACTCCTAAAGTGTTGATCATGAAATTTTTACGAGATGTCTCAAAAGAGAAGATCAATGATGCTTGGGATAGTGCTTTCGAAAAAAATTCAGCAAAATATCATGAGCAAACTAAGAAGCTTAAAAGCCTCATGCCTGACGCTAAAGAAGGGGATTCGATTGAGTATCTTTTTTTAGCAGAAAAAACTGAAGTCAAATTGAACCAAACTCTCAAAGGTTCTCTGGAAGGGGGGGATTGGGGTCAAGCTCTTCTCGCGACTTGGTTAGGCGATAATCCACCTACCGAAGAGTTAAAAAATGGGCTTTTGGGCGTGGTTGATTAAGTAACTGAAATTACAACTTTTTTATAATTATTACCCTCTTTTCAAACATTTAAGGTTGGATCTCAAACTCAAAATGTTTTAAAACCCCTCTCAAGCGCTGGGAGTTTGTGACTGATGTTCAGGAAGACTTTTCAAATCTTTATTATTCTGGGTGTTTTTTGCGGGGCTCACCCCGTTTTTTCTGTTCCGACGATTCGATATAGCGGCGTGCTCCACCACCATTCCATTCAACGAGACCAGCATGTCACTTTAGACTTAGTATCTAATCCCCAATCTGAAGTTCCAAACAGTTGGATTGGACTCTTAAAGCTCTACTTTGGTGACTTAAGAAGCCGCGAATACATTTCGTTCCATTTCGACACAGCCCACTTGCATGGTGATTGGTTAGTTTTTGATCAAATCAATCAAGAGGTCAGTGTCTCATTTCCAAAATTCTCGGAAGAGGAACTGATAGGTACTCTCCGTACGAGTTTTACTACTGAACACCCTGAATTGATCTTAAGAAAAGACGGTAATGTGCAGTTAAAATACCCCCTCCTCAAAGCTTTGTGGGGAGAATACGAAGGGGTTTGCGAAGGTAGCACCAAAAAAATACAACTCTACACTTACCGCAGCTCACAAGAAACCAACCGCATGGGACATCCGTTCTCCGACTATCTTATTATTGGCGAGGCGGGGTCAGAAGATCGCGAAACCTGCGCTGAAACTAGGTTCTGCATTAAAAATCATTTTTTCTCGGGCGCCTACAATTTCTACACTGAAAACTTAGATCTTTTTGGCCGTTATGAATCGGGAAGCTTACGCTGTCAGACTACAAGTACCGGACTTCGATGTAACGGTTGTGAGTATAAAAAAACTTCAGATGAAGACGCTTCGGTACATCCCATACCCTCGGGGGCAAAATCGCTTTTACCCCAAGTTTCTCCTGGCCAAATAATCACCCCCAGAAATTTAGAGGGCTCCTATTTTGGATATGTTTATCATGAGCTTTTAAACGAATATCAATTTGCCGATCTCGATTTTTTCTTGGTACCTCCTAAAACAGAGAATGGACCAGTGGGACTTTCAAGTCTATTTCGAATCTACTTTGGCGACTTGAAATCTCAAGAAGCACTTACGTACCGCTATGACCCTATTTTTCTCCCTCGAGGAGCTACCCAATTTCTCTTAGCGAAGCCCTCGCTCACAGAAATTAACGAGATGGATGCGGCTCTCGAAATCACTACAGTATCTGAAAACACAATATCGGGAGTTTGGTATTCTCTGCTCTTCGGACGGATTGGTACCTTTTACTTGCAAAAGTCTTCACCACCTCAGTTGCCAGATGAAGCCATTGTCTTTGGACCTCTCAGCGGGGAATATGAATTTGAAAACTTGATTATGAACACTGGAATTGTAGCTGAAAAGATCCCATCCAATCTCGAGAACCCTTTTTCACCGCTTAATTTTGTTGGAAGGCTTTTTCATACCGAGGCTTTGTGGCGGGCAAAAGACATTCAAGGTGGAAGTTATGACTTCTACACCGGCAGACTCGCTCTATTTCTTGACCAAAAGGACAGATATTTGATTGGCAATAGAGAAACCGCTGACACTCTAGAGCTTAGGGTCAACACCCTCACCTACTTGGGACCGCTTGCTCCTTTTGAGGGAAGTCATTTTTTGAGGAAAAAATCTCCGTCTCCTTCCACTTTAAAAAGGGTAATTCTACCCAATGATGAAGCAGCAGAGAGATAATGTAGGTCATTCCCAAAGACAGCACAAATTGAAGCGCCGAAAACCAAAAAGCAAAATAGTAAGAATAGATTTCAGGAAACAGACTCAATATTTTGTTGGTGATTTCTGGAACAGGGTAATGACAAAGGTAAGCTGCAAAACTAAGTTTGCCCCATTGAGGTAGAATCCCTTTTGAGAGAATCTTTAAATTGTTTGCTCCAGAATGGGCTAAACTAAAAGCCATGAACGATGCCGAAATTAAATAGATTAAACTCGGCAAAAACATCTCCCCTACTAATTTTTGTCGAGTGCCGATTCCAAACTTGTAACCCAATAATAAAGCACCTAACGCAATGACAAAACATAGTAGGGAAAACGCTTTTAGTTTATGTGAGTTTCCCTTCTCTTCCCAAAAAACAATGGCCAAAAGTGAACCGTAAGCAAATCCATCGTAACCGCCTAGAACTCCTAAAATCACCGACCATGCAGCGAACTTAAAAGACAAACCTCTTAATATGGCACTCACAACACAAAGAAAGATGGAAACCCGTTTAACGCTATTGAGTGAGAACCTTTGAATCAATTGGGGCCAAACTAAATAAAACTGCTCCTCAACAGAGAGAGACCATAAACCAGGGTAACAGGGTGTAACTCCAAAAACGGATGGAATATGAGCTAAAAAAGCTAAGCTAATCAAAACGAAAGTGCCTGAGTTTTCATAGTGAAAAAAAATGAAGGCTAGCGTGACCAAATAGAGCGGAAGAATTCGAAGGGCTCTTCGCTTGTAAAACCTACTAAAATAATAAGGCTTTCCTTTCTGATGAATTAAAATTCTCGTGATCAGAAATCCCGAAAGAACAAAAAAGAGATTCACCCCCGCCCAGCCCACTTGGGCCACTTTCCACAAAAGAAAAGGAAATCCCGTCCAATGGGCTCCGGGAGAAGTAAACCAAAAGAGGTGATAAAAAAGTACACTCAGAATTGCGATTCCACGAATCCCATCGAGATCAGGCAAATGACGAGTTTGAAAAGATTGTTCAATGTTTTTAGCGGTTTGCATTATTTTTTATTGGGTGGTGAGCTTTAATTTTACCATGAGATAGCCTCATGGTAGTCATGATTCTAGGAGCTCTTATGAAACTTTTAGCTTTATTGGGAATTTTAATCGTTGTCTCTGCAAGAGCCGATTACAAAGATTTTTACTTTCAACGAGCCAAGTCGAAAAGTATCGATTACCAATGGAGCCAAGAAATTCAATTACGGCTTGAAACCCACGAATTTGAACAACGAGTCAATCATTCTGACACTAAGGACTCGAGAACTTTTAAACAGCGCTATTTTATCAACACCCAGTTTGCAGAAAGTTCTTTATCTCCGACTTTGTTCTACCTTTGTGGAGAATCGGTTTGCGAGGGTTTTTCGGGAGTCATGGCTACTTACGCAAAAGAACTTAAGGCCAATTTAGTTGCGATCGAACATCGATACTACGGCAAAAGCCATCCCTTTTCCCAATTAACGACCGAAAACCTAAAATATCTCACGACCGAATTTGCTCTCATCGATGCAGCATCTCTACAGAAACATCTGATGGACAGTTTAGGTTTCAAAGGAAAATGGATTGTATTCGGAGGCTCCTATGCCGGTTCACTTGCGGCTTACTACCGCCAGAAGTTTCCCGATTTAACTGTCGGTGCTTTGGCTTCGAGCGGCCCAGTGAAGGCCAAAGCCAATTTCGAGGAATATGACCGGCATGTAGCTAAAGTAGCTGGTCCAGATTGTTTAAAAAACATTAAGAGAGTTGTTAAACAAGTCGAAGACAGCCTTTCAAATCCTGTAGATCTCAATTTACTTAAGAAAAAGTTTTCAGCGGAAGCTCTTTTAACTGAACTTGATTTTATGTACTTGATAGCAGATATGGCTGCTTTAGCCGTGCAATACGGATATCGAGATCATTTCTGTGAATTGATTGCTTCTGAAAATCCTATCGACGGCTATGCCAGTTTCACTCAAGAGATTTTTCAAAGTTGGGGACTCACCGCTCTTAGCGGCTCTGCATCAGGGGCTATTAGTTTAAACCCTGCTGATTATGAAAAAGATTTCGGCATGCGACAATGGCTCTACCAGTCTTGTACCGAGTATGGTTATTGGCAGAATGCTTACCACGACGAATCTCAGTCAGCTCGCTCTAAGTGGATTAATCAGAAGTACCACGATGATGTTTGCAGAAGACTCTTTGGCATTGAAAAACCTAGCAACACTGAATTAACTAATCGAACTTTCTTTTTGCCTCTGCTCTCACCTACGACAACCCACATTTTTTTCACCAACGGGGCTCAAGATCCTTGGATCAATCTTTCGATCGCAAAAGAAAATGGCAATTTAACAAATCCCAACATTTCAGGTGTTACGATTGATGGTGCTGCTCACTGCGATGACTTAAGAACTCCGAAAGACGAGGATTCATCTAGCTTAAAATCAGCACGAGCCCAGTTTATAGAGTTCGCAAAAAGCTGGTTAAAAAATTGATTCACTTGTCTTTACTTAAATTGTCACTCGATTACGCGCCTAAACACCACACTTTGAGAATACAAAGCCTAATCTAACCGGTCTGAAGTTTGCTTAAATTGGCCTGCGATGTTGGTGCGCAGTTTTTATCTAAGAATTCTCTTTTTATTACCCTGGATGATTCACTATCAATTGGCTGTCGGTTCTCATTTGGGCCCGAAGCTCAAATCACGCCCCCAAACGGAAAGCCTTTGTCCCGGTTATGACCCTAACGACCCTTTTGCCATCAACTTAAAATACTCCAAAGGACCTCGTCGCGGAGAATGTGTAAGGCTGCAGGAAATGCGTCCCATTCATATTCTTTCCACCGAAGAAGCAGAGTCGTATACTTTAAAAGCCAATTTTCCTCCCCCAGCCCCCGGTGAAATCTGGGTAGCCAACATTCGACACAACAACAAATTTTGGGTTGCGAAATTATCTGAGGAATCAGTTGAAGATATTTTATTTCAAGTTGAAAGATTTGACCCTAAGGGGCCGATACTTGCGAGACTTAATTCTAGAACATGGTTTTCAGCCCATGCTCAAGTCCGATTTAAATTTAAAAAAGGAAAGGAAGCGATTCTTATTCCTCAATTAACAAATGACGATTCGGCAGAAATTAAGCTTGCGGATTTAGTAGTCTCCTCAGAGGCCATCCGAAGAAAAAATGAGGATTTTGATCCCAGAGAAGGTAATCGGGATACTTATGCGCTTGCAAAACGAGTGCTTTCACTTGAGCAAGTTGCTAATGACTCGATGAAAAAGCTTGGACATGAAATAGCTCAATTTCCAATTCGGATCTCAGGAGATAAAGTAAATCAGGATAAAAAACGACACAAATATCTCATCAATGCACTTATGCGAAGTGAGAAGGATTATCAGACCTATAAATCCCTTAACCCAAAGATGTACAACACGTTTGACTGTAATTGCATTTCCGACGCTATTGATATCTTCGATGACATCACAGACTACAGAAATGTATCGAGAACAGAGGAGTCGACTCCAGAACTTTTGCCCGGTCGAATTATTAAGAACTTAGAAAAAAGAGGGCTTATCTACTCCAATAGTCGACGAGCTTATCCAAGTTTGAATCAAGAACTTGGTATCCCTTGGCGTTTTTAAATTCACTTTTTCCAAAGATAACATTAGGTTATTCCCCCAAACTAAGCGATAATATGGTCTGTAGTCTTTTACTAACGTTTCAGAACTAAGGGAGAAAAACCATGTCTGCAACTACACTAACGCTGCAGCAGTTCTCGACCGTGTATAACATGCTGTCGTTTGCTGTTGCTTCAATGTTGGGTGCCTTTGCTTTTTTCGTTATGGGACGAAAAATTGTCGGGCCCAAATACCGTCTAGCACTCGTAGTTTCATCATTAGTGGTTCTCATTGCTGGGTACCACTACTGGAGAATCATGGGCAGCTGGACTGCGGCTTATGCGCTCAAAGATGGAATGTATGTTCCAACGGGCGAGCCATTTAACGATGCTTATCGTTATGTGGATTGGCTGCTGACAGTGCCTTTACTGCTTACAGAGCTAGTCTTGGTCATGAAGCTCAAAAAAGAATCAGGAAGTGTGCTCGGCAAACTCATTTTAGCCGCGATTGCTATGATCGCTTTGGGATACCCAGGGGAAATTTCCAACCCTGAGACCCAAGCTGGAGCGAGATTAATGTGGGCTGTTCTCAGCACTGTTCCTTTCTTGTACATCCTTTATGTACTTTGGGTTCGATTAGGAGATGCAATCGGCGAGCACCCAGCAAAAGTACAAGTGCTATTGAAAAACACCAGATACTTGATTCTGTTAACCTGGGGTTTTTATCCAATCGTTTATGCTATGGGAAGCTATGGATGGTTGGGTGGAGCAGGCTCTGTAGTAGCTGTTCAAGTAGGCTACAGTATTGCTGATGTCACTGCCAAAGCTCTTTATGGCGTGATGATCTTTGCCATTGCTTATGCGAAAAGCGAAGCCGATGGCTCACTACCCGCTTAATTGAGGTAGGTATTTCATCCGGAAGGCGAGAGCGGTGCAAATTGTCTCATCAAGAGAAGAGTTTCAATGGCTCTTATTAGTACTGATGGGAGTTTTGCTCTCTCTCCTTCCGGAATCTCAACTTTGGTTGGGATGTCTCGGTGCCGTTCTTTTAGTAGGAATTCCTCACGGCTCTTTAGATATTTATCTTCTCTGGTTCAAAAGCAAAAAAAACCCTCTGCATTTTATAACTTCTATCTGTAAATATATTTTGATTGTTATTTTGGGTCTTTTATTTTGGAAAAAATTCCCTGAGATCTTCTGGGCGTTTTTCTTTTTTGCGGCTATCTATCACTTTGGCGGATCAGACGAACATCCAGAAATCTTAGCTAGCATTACGCACAAATCTGTTTTTAAGACGTTGTGGGTTTTAAGTCGAGGAACTCTATTGGTTTTTGCCCCCTTTACTTTTCATCCCCAAAAAATAACTACTTACTTAAGCTACGCAGTTCCAACTTCCTTCGCAGCCAAACTCACCACTATCGCCCCTTTTCTTTTTGGCTATGCTAGTATCGGCTTTCTTTTCTCTACAATCATTTGCTGGAAAAAATCACCTTTGTATTCTTATCGCTGGATTTTAATTAAACATCTTTTGTCACTTTTTGTGATCATCGCATTATTTGTAGTAGCAGACCCATTACTTAGCTTCTCCCTTTACTTTTGCTGCCATCACTCTTTAAGTCACTCTTTTCGGGTACTCAACCGATTTCAAACCCGTTTCCGAACAATGGGAACATTCTTAACTGTCTTGGGAACCACGCTTTGTTCGATCCCACTTCTTCTCTGGGTTGAACGCCAATTTGCCCAACGAACAACTCCAGATGGAATGGTAACAGCTTCATTTGTGGCGATTGCAGCACTGACCTTTCCTCATTTAATTGTCGTGAATGATTTACATAAAAATCTGAGTCGAAGGGTTCACCTTTGGAAATCTAATCTACCGCCAATATGAACCACAAAATCTTCATTCCATCTGCGGTTAAAGACTTTACTCAGTAATCTCAATGTCGGGAGGTCAATCAATGGTTGGACTAAATCACCCAAAATGGATGACAACGACTTTAAAAACAGCCGCAATCTACAATCTTGTATTTGCCCTCTTGACGTTAGTAGCCCCTTTTTAGATTTTTGATGTGACTGGAGCCATGCAGCCAAATATACCAGAGCTATGGTAGTGCATAGGTATGATCGTGGGGGTCTATGGCGTCGGATATTGGATAGCGGCATTTGATCCTTTTCGGCATTGGCCAGTGATTTTGGTGGGCTGGGTGGGAAAAACTTTATACCTGATCCCTTTGAGTGGACCTAGAAAGGGCTGGTCCGATGCAATTTGTTAAGTGGGTCGAGTACTTATAGAGGACCAAATGCATTGATCTTTATTGGGGGCTAAAGGAGTTTCATTTTAAGTTCAACTAAACATCAAACGGCCTACAAATTCCGCAACGTTGGCTCGGCCGAATGGCCGTTTGAACCCTTTGTAGGTCCACTCAAAGGGTGCAGGTAAAAAAACTTTTGGCCCTATAGGTTTTGCAAAAGCCCTGTGGGAAGGAGTTTTTCCAATTAAGTTTGGTTGGATCATTCTATTAGCGGGCCTCGAAAGAGGGGCTTGGGGACAAGTTTTTTCACTCTCGATACTTTGGCGAGGTTTTGTTGCAGGAACTTTGAACAGGGTGAACCGACCAACTAAAGAGCCCTAACGCTGTCCGTTTCGAATGTTCCTCATGAGGCCGAACCCAAAATAGCTTCAGCTACAAGACGTCCGGATCTCAGAGCCCCATTGATAGATGGCGACGCAAAGCGATCACCGCAAAACCAAAGACCATTTTGCATTTCATAACCCTGAGGTTCATTTTCTAGGATGGGAAGAGCATATGGTACATCTGTTGTAGCAACATGATTCAAAGTGAGCGCTCTACCCGCAATTTTCTCGACTTCTTTTATAACATCGGGCACTGAGCATTGTTTTTCCCCAACAAGGGTGACACTAAGTAGAGCTTCTCCCCGCTTACTGTATCCGGCGGCTACTGATGAAATAAGTGCCAAGTGAGAAATAGAGAACCCCAAACGGGGCGGAACTAAAATCAACCACTTCTCCCAACCAAGTGACAAGAGGGCAGAAGACGTGAAATAAAAAGTAGTTGCTCTTCTAAAAAACGGCTCTTTCTTTTTTTCTTGAAGTTTTGGATCAAAAGCACAAACAACAGCATCGGCTTCGATAGTTTCACCATTTTCTAATATGACTTTTTCAGGGTCCCAACTTTTCACTACGACATTTAATCGGACTGAGTCCGGAGGTAGCTGTTTTGCCATGGCCTGAGGTAATTCATTCATTCCACCCTCAGGAAGAGTGACTTCTCCCCAAGCAAAGCAATTCATCAGAAACTCGAAAAAGCCAGATCCCAAACTCAAACTTGAATCCAAATAGACGCCCTTGAGAAAAGGAATCCAGAAGTTCTCAATAAATCGTTGGCTAAAACCAAAGTTGGTCAAATACTCAAGAGTCGTTTGCGAACCTATTTTGTCCTTCGGCCCTTTTAATAAAACCCGAGTCATCAATTTTACGACTAAAACCTTGTCTCTCACTGAAGCGGATGAGAATTTAAGGGTCTCAAAACTTTTTAGAGGATGTCGGAAAGGATTAGCCAAAAGCTCTAGACTCTGACCATTAAAAATCAGGGCTCCTGAGTTGAAAGGCTTAAGCTTCAGCTCTTCGAGAGAAACCATCCTCGGCAGCTCTGGGTACGAACTCAGCAGCACTTGAAATCCTTCATCCACCAAGAACCCAGACGAGGTCTTCTGGGTATAGACTCTTCCTCCAACACTATCCCTTCTTTCCAACAATAGAACCCACTTTTTCGCGCGAGAAAGAGTAAGGGCACAGGCAAGTCCAGAAAGCCCTGCTCCTATGATAACAGTTGGTTTCATGTTTCCTCTGAGCCTATCTTCTCCTAAAATGCATAAATGATGAAACTTTATTTTGAAGCGCAAGTAAGTAGTTCGGTAACGGAAGTTAAGAGCCAGTTTAATCAGGATCTTTTTTTGAAATTAAAACCCCCGTTGATGAGCCTTAAACTCGAACGATTTGATGGCTGTGAAAAAGGGCACGAAGTACATTTAAAAATGGGCCTTCCGGGCTTTCTTCAAAATTGGGTGAGCCAAATTACGGATTCTTCTCAGACCGATGATGTCTGGGAATTTGTTGATGAAGGAAAGATCCTTCCGCCTCCTCTGTCTTACTGGAGACACATTCACAGAGTAGAAAGGATGAGTGAAACTAACAGTCGAATCTCAGACTCGATTGAATACCGTTGCAAGTCTCGGGTTTTAGAAAAACTGCTGTGGGGCCCTCTCTGGCTCAGTTTTTCCATCAGACCAGGGGTTTATCGCCAAGTGTTTGGTCATTTAAATTTGTGATGGGGAGCCTTCCACAAATGCTTATAATAACGATATTTTAGATGGTCGGGGCGGCGAGCTTGGATCCTGCTCACCTGATCTCATTGATATCTTTTTGGAAAATCAATCATAACGGAAATTTGCTGGACCACAGCTTCTACCTAAATCTACCAGTTTCTATGAAATTCCACTCTGAGGGGTGATAAGTGTTGATGGGATTTAAGGCGTGGTAAAGTAGTTTTTGAATCTGGAGCCTTGGAATATGACTCTTGAAAAGCTTTTAAAGAAAAAGAAAAAAATTATTCAAATCGCCAGATCCTATGGTGCCAAAAATATCCGGGTGTTTGGATCAGTCGCTCGTGGAGAATCCAAGAAAAAAAGCGATGTAGATATTTTGGTGGACTTAGGTTCCGATAGAAATCTTTTTGATCTAGGTGGTCTTCAAATGGATCTGCAGGAGCTTTTGGGCTGTAAAGTAGATGTCGTGACTGAGGGTTGTCTTAGAGAAAAAATCCGTTCCAAAATTAAACAGGACATGAAGACTCCGAAGAAAAAAGCCGATCTTCTCAACAAAGCGTACACCGAAGTTTAAGAGATCCAAAATCAATACACTGAAGGGTTAATTACCGACGGTGAACGGTACAACAAAGTTATCGACATCTGGGCTCAAGTGACTATCCATTTAAATCAACGAGTCTGCTTTGGCCGACACCTACCGGCAGCTTATCCCTTTCCTGGGTCTTTAGGTGTCAGCACCCACACGCGAAACACATTACTTGCGTAGCTCACTTCTTCCATGGGCTCAAAATCGAACAGCTCTTGAGCCTCATAAACTTTTTTAAATGAAAATTCAGACGAGGAACTTATTAATTTTTGGCTCAAAGTTCCAGCATGGCAATTGGCCTCGATGAAAAGAAGGGGTTCTTTCGGTAACATCTCCAAGTGGCCAGGCCACGCCCAATAGTACTCCTTCCGTTCTTTAGAATTTCTGCTAAAAAGCTTTAATTTTGAAAAATCATAAGTCCAAGTGGCAAGTTTTTGTGTGTTGTATTCGTGTATCCACCTCTCAAGTTTTGTGGAATCAAACGTTTCTCTGCTCGCTCTCAGATACTTGGGAAAATTTACCAGGGTCAAACTGAGAATAATCAACGCTCCCCCCACTAGAAATTGCTCCCACGGCCAGCGAGAAAGCTTCTGGATGAGCCAATGAAGGCCTAACATTTCGAGGATTAAAAGAGGAACCATATAAACCATGGCGTGGCGAGTGGGCGACATGGGGGTTTTGCCCATTAAAAAAGCCAGAACCCAAATTCCAAGAAACAACACACTACTCTTGGGACCCAAAAAATCTCTTATCTCAAAACATTTGTTAGTTCTTAAAGCCACAGCAATGCCGATTAGAACAAGGACAAGCCCAACCCAAGACAACAGCAAATTTTCGCCGCGTTGATAGGTTAAGTGCATTAACGTCGAAATTTCGAACAAATTTAAGCATAATGCTTTGAGCCCAGCCCACCAACTCGAACGAGGAACCATAAAACCAACAACCCAATAGGGAACCATTAGTTTAGCCTTAAAGTGAGATAAGCAGGCTATCCCAATCAGCGAGAATAGCCCTATAGCCAAAAACCCCAGTCGAATTAAAGAGCGACCACGTACCGAGGCCGTGCATTCATTTTTTCCTCCTCGAAAAGAAAAAAATCCCATTGTAGAGACCGACAAAACCCACACTAATACCTGGTACTGCAGGCTCATCGCTACAATTGACCCAAAAATGAAAAACCCGATTGAAACCAAGGAGGGAGACCTCTGGATCCACTCCAAGAGTTCCAAGACAACCAACACCCCGCACACTCCAGCACTATAGGTGTGTCCTTGTTTTGCATTCCCCCACTGAATCATTTGACAAGCAAAAAGGGTCAGAACCCAAAGCCCACCTGAGGTGATTTTTCTGCCGCTGTAGAGATAAGTAAGATGGGCAAATAGCAACAGCGAAAGAAAAGAAAAAATAACGGAAAGGCTTCTTAGCCCCCTGAGAGCTTCAATTGAGAACATCTGAGGGCCGTGAAATAATCGAACCAAAGCAACTGGCAAAGGAGCATAACTGTTGGTCGTTGCAGATACGGTACTTTCGACGTATTTCGATAAACTTGTTTTGGAAATCTCTGCAATCTCGGTATCGGACGGAACAAGCTGGCCTTGAGAAAGGAGAAGAATTTCATCAATATAGGTTACATGAGAAAAAAGACCTTCCAGTCTTAGATAAAGTCCTGCTACAACGATTGTCACCATCATCAGAGCTAGCAAAGCTGGCCTCCAGACGGAAGTTGACCTCAGCGCATCCAATTGAAGCCCCCTTTGAATAAGCTCCTTAAAAAATAACGTTTAAAACAAATCCCTCCTAAAAAGAATGAACGAACGGATGTTAATGTAAAGGCTAAATGTCTGATTTAAAGCACTTACTTCACTCGTATACTGACCACTCCCGACTTGTCCCGGGTTTTTAAAACCGCATAACACAGCTTGTTAGACAGTTTTATTCGCTAAAATTCTAATTCATCTGTGATCGGATAAGCGGAAATAAATTGAAAAAAGCTTGATCATATCGATTACTTAACTGGTGAGGTTGAGTTGAGCCACAGAGCCTACTCTCATTGTTGTTTCGTGGACAATAATAAGGAGGCACCCCTAGAACGGATAAGCAGCACAAAAGGCCCATTTATGGCCGAGCAGATAACATCGATATTTAGAATTATAGCGAATAAAACTGTCTAACAAGCTGTGTTATGCGGTTTCAAACCACAAAGACGAGGCGGGAGTGGTCAGTATACGGAGATCTCCTCGAAGCACGTAAAACAATTTAGACTATGCTGTCTTCATTCCAATATGAAATCTAAATGATACTACTGTAAAAATATAATTCACTGTTTATTATTATTAAGTTCTCTCACCAATCAACGGCGCTAAAAAAAGACAACTATTTAAAAATATTGTTGCACAAAATTAGGAAACAACATCAAAATAGTGGATGGACCAAAGTACTGAGATTCTAGTAAAGCCCAAAAGTCATCCAAAACACGGTTATAAATATTTATTCTACTCCTCAGAGATAACATTTCCAGCGGGCCTTTCCGATAAGCGCGCTTCTTTGGCAAGCCTACTCGCAGAAGCTGAAATTACAAAACGGATTCCAATTGTGCCTAATTTTGTCTTGGATCCTAAACACAATCATGGATTTGAATTGCCGCCCAACAATCTTCTTAAATATATTTCCTTGGAGCGTTTTCGAAGCGTTTTTCCTGAAATTATCACTTTGGATGAGTTTGATTTTGCAGCAGCTTCTAGAAAACTTATTAACCAACAGACAAATACCTTAGAACTAGCTGGTCTAGCTGATGTTCTTGTCGAACGTGTTTGGCCTAACTCCATTTGGTATCGTGCTAACCCAGAAATCATCGACCGAATATCCACGTTTCACGGTACAGGTAGCGGAAGCACATCGGGATGGTTTCTACCCACCCAGAAAGTTCGTGAACTAGCAGCTCCAGTGTTATCAGTTCTTGGCGAAGATTTTGTGGGAGTTCACCTTAGAAGAGGCGATCGCATGGAACAAATCCCAGCAATGAAAAGAGATACTTCACCCTCCCGCGTGATGCAGAGAGTCCGAGAGTTTGTTCCTAACCCAATTACGATTTATTTGAGTACGAATGAAACAAGTCCGAAGTATCTAAATGAGATTAAAGAATACGGCCAAGTCGTGAGTGCAGCCTCTTTTGAATCTCTGAAGATCGATGAGTTGCGGAATGATAATTACCTATTGTTTGCTGTCGAGATGTATATTGTCGGAATGGCCAAAGAGGCATTTTATACGTTTTGCGATTCGAGGCCTTGGTATTACTCCGAAAAACCCCAGCTATATCGATCACTGTTACCCTATAGTCAACACAAACAAGAATCGAAGTGGAAACGTGTTATCCGTAAGCTATTTTAAAATATGAGTCTAAGTGAGTTTTAAAATAGTGCTTAGCCAAAACTGACAATACTGCACGTGTTTAAATGGACGAATTCTAAAGGGGTTGGTATTTTGTAATTCGATCGTGACCGGCCGGGAGAATTTGTACCAGATACAGAGTTCATAATTAGTTGGCAAGAAGCATGTTGACCTCCCTAGCCAGCGGGGCTGGCGGTAAATAATCGAGTGAGGAGTGCGGCTTCTTGATGTTGTAGTGGATTCGCCACCGCTCGATGATGATCTTTGCCTCAAGAAGAGTATAAAATAATTCTCCGTCGAGAAGAAAGTGTCTCATCTTTCTGTTGAACGATTCGCAGTAGCCATTTTCCCAAGGACTTCCTGGCGCAATGAAGAGCGGCTTTACATCGAGCGTGTGAAACCACTTGAGAAGTTTTTTCGCAACAAATTCAGGGCCATTGTCCGAACGA
>Ga0214923_10003333_pt1 | contig 20198 bp, 14 predicted proteins | sample LL1510_MetaG_FD_177993 | JGI IMG/M metagenome (GOLD analysis project Ga0214923, IMG submission 177993) | Freshwater microbial communities from Lake Lanier, Atlanta, Georgia, United States - LL-1510 | ecosystem: Environmental > Aquatic > Freshwater > Lake | place: USA: Georgia | collected...
TAAGTGGGTTAACAGTATCAACAACTACTGGAACGTTGACAATCGGTAGTGGTACAACACTAACAAACAGTGGAAATATTAATTTAATAGGGAATACTACAGCTGCCGCACAAACAATAACATTACCACAAGTAACCGGAACGTTGGCAACATTAGCAGGCAGTGAAGCATTCACAAATAAAACAATAAGTGGGTTAACAGTATCAACAACTACTGGAACGTTGACAATCGGTAGTGGTACAACACTAACAAACAGTGGAAATATTAATTTAATAGGGAATACTACAGCTGCCGCACAAACAATAACATTACCGCAAGTAACCGGAACATTGGCAACATTATCATCACCTACGTTCACCGGAACAGTAACCGCATCCACCCATTTAGTTAGTACTAATATTACAATTGGTTCTTCTGTAGGTACATTTTATCCATTAATTGTGAATACAGGAACAGGATTAGGTTCTATTATTGGCGGAGCTAGATATTTTAACACTGGAACCGCTGGTGCACTTGGTACAACTCCTACTGGACTTACTTTTTCAGGGTCAACTACATCAAGTTCTTCTATTTATGCGGTTGGTGCTGTTGTTTCTGGAAATGGCTTTTATGCTTCCTCCGATATAAGAATCAAATTTAATATACATGAATTAGCTGATATTCCAAGTATAAAAATATTACAAAAGTTAAAGCCAAGAATCTTTAATTTCATTGATGACGTCAAATATGGAACAGAACCAACCTGGGGGTTTATAGCCCAAGAAGTAGCAGAAATAATACCAAATGCAGTAACGTATGGTCCAGATTTTATTCCAAATATATTTGAAGTAGGAGAAATAGTAGATAAAGAAATAAAACTAGGAAGCAAAACAACTACGAATTTATTAAAAGATGAAGCGGGTTATTATCCATTGAAAATAAAAAATACCAATGGAGAGGATAAAATAGTAAAAATAACCGAAATCATAGACGAAAAAACATTCAAAATAGACCAAGAAATAGAAACAGACCATAACAGAGTATTTGTATACGGACAAGAAATATCAGATTTCCATTCCTTGGATAAAGACCAAATATTTACTATAACAACATCAGCCGTGCAGGAATTAGATAAAGAATTACAAGAAACAAACAAACGAGTAAAAGTATTAGAAGAAGATAACCAACAATTAAAACAACAAATAAATGAAATATTGGAAAGATTGACAAAAGCGAATCTATAAATGAATATATAAATTTTTTGAATAATTAGTATATAAATAAAATTTCATATACTAATTCAAATGTTCTCAACATCAACAATAAATTTTGAAACACCAGAATTAAAAACAGAAATAAAAAATAATAAAATACATTATACCGCTATATGTTTAATCATCGCATCCCATTCAGAAGTCTATGATAAAATGGCAGATTTATGGAGAAAATATATGAATACAAATCCAAATATAAAATCCTACTTTTTATATTGCGATCCAAAGTTAGAAGCAGATATATTGATAACTCATGATAAAATAATTTATAAACATGAAGAAAATTATGCTCCGGGAATTTTATTAAAAACATTCGCGGGAATACACGTAGCAAATACATATTTTTCATATGATTTTATAATTCGCCCCAATATATCATCGGTATTTCATTTTGATAGATTAAACCAATTTTTAAAGAATCATCCAAAATCCAAATTCGTCTATGCTGCGTCTGCTTATTTTTCATTTGCGACATATGATAAAAATAGAAGTAATAGTCTTAAGTTAAAAGCTTATATCAAAAATACAGTTCCACCAGAAAATTATGATAAACAATTTTATTTTTATGGAATCAATTATAAATCAATACATGGTAGTGGATATATATTATCAAAAGATATTGGAGAACAATTATTAAAAAATATAGAACATACCCCTATTCATGAAGAAATATTAAAAATAGAAGACGATAGAGCAATTACTATATTAATTAATATGTTTCATAAATATCACGACATACTTTATACCGATAAACATATTTATTTTCCAACGAAACAAAATGATGTAAAACAATTAGAAAATAAAAATATTTTTCATTTTAGAAATCAACATGTAGGATTAGATGATAAGAACCGTAATATAGATATTTCATTAATGACCGAACAAATAGAAAAATTCTATGGAATATAATATTTACTATATTTATAGTATAATGTCAATTGCCACATTAAAACGAAAATCACAAGTAAAATATAATAATATGAGTGTTGGTTCAACCAACGGATTTTCATTAAATGGAACACACCGTAGTCAAGGATATGTAGGTCAAACCAGTTTATCTCGTTCTTTACCCCGAAGTCTTATGAATGGAAATACTTTAAGAGGACATGGTGGTTGCTCGGGAACTTATCGTATCATGCCAGTAGTAAATAATGAAATCAAGACATTAAACGACAATTCCGTCATAAAATCATCCGTGTCGAATACCGAAGGTATGATTGACACCAAATATAGATGGGTTCGTCGTCCATATCCATATGCGGTGGTAAAACCCGATAATACGATGAATTTAAATACCCAAGCAGATTACATTAATAAAATAAAAAAAGAAACCATCAAAGAAGCAGATGATTGTAACGTATCTACGGATAGTAGTAAAACCTGTACGAATTATAATCCTTATTTTAGAACAAATATATGTAATTTTACAAAACCCGAAAGTGATTACGTACCAATCAGTGCAGGTGAATATACCACTAAATTACAAAAGTCATGTGTGGATAATGATGTCTATACAATCCCAAATAATACTCATAAAACTCCTTTTTTTTAAGGTTAAAGTAAAAAATTGAATAATATCTTATAAGCCATTTATAAGATATTCTATCGCATCAAATGGATAATAAAGTATTAATGAAATTATATTTAGAAACATTAAGTGAAAAAGAATTGAAAGCATATATTATTGCCAAAAATCATTTAGGAACATCGTTTCAATTAGAAAAAAGTGTCGGATTTAAGAAATGGAAAAAAGAATATGAAACAACGGTGTAAACAAATAAAAATAAAATGGTTTAGTTGGACGAAGTTGCCGCCATTTTTTTGAAATCTCTATAATTAAATACTTCTTTTTGTACGGAACTATTCTCAAATAATGAACTGGCTAACGTTGTTGTAAATGGTGCCATCACCTTCTTTTTTTTGGGAACATATTGTAATATTTTGAAATTATGCGTTTTACCTAGACTAATAAAACGGTTTCTTTCTTTTGGTTTTTCTGGTTCTTTCTTTTCAGTAGTATCTTTTTCATCTTTTGTTTCACCTTTATTTTCATCTTTCTTTTGATTTTCCTGTACTTTATTGGATATTTTATTATAATTTTTAAATTTCGCAAAGGGTGCATTGCGTAATCGTTGTTTCATAGTTTCATCCTCCTTCGGTTTTTCATTCTTTTCCGGGTTGCTATTCACATGTTTGTCCTCTTGTAATAATTTTAATATAGGGAGAGGTGTATTTTCTGGCACAACCTGTTCGTCTATAAAAAAATCACGACATCTAAAATGAATAACATATTTCATAGCCATGGCATTCAAAATAGCATACGGTATTGTTGCATCACTATAATAAGAAAATCCTAACTTGAACGGATCATAATACATAATCACTGAACCTCGTGGCGTATTTTCAAACAATATACGGGTTTTCCATTGCTGTTCTAATGGATTTTTCGTATCTTTTATCATTTCTTGGTATTGTGATTTGGAATAAAATACATAATTGATATTTAAATTCCATTGTAATAAATCTTTATTTGTATCTGTAAATGTTTTCAAAAACAACTTTTGTCTTTTTTCAATAAATAAATCGGTTTCGGTCTTTTTGACTTCTTTTGTTTCTTCTGGTTTTTCATGAAAAAAAGTGATTAATTTATGAAAACCATTGGATAGATAATTAAGAAATAATATAAATACGAATCTAAGTTGATTTAAAATAAAAAATATATCCATTGTGTCTAATATTATATTACGAATCTACTTTTTATATCGGTTTCTTTAAACATTGTGAATGTTCGGTGGTTTAATGCTTTTTCACTTGGTCGGTACCATTTTTGACTTGTTCTAATCTATAATGATACATAGCCTCCATTTCTTTATCTAACACTTCGACTTTAATGCGCTGATAACTTTTATATACATTATCTGGATGCAAACAGACCAAATATAATCCCGTAATTTTTTTCCCATATTTATGTTCTAAAATCATTTTATAGGTATTTAATTGTAACGCGTAATGCCAATAATTACTATCGGGTAAATGTTTAATACATTTAGTTTTGGCAGTTTTTCCTCCAAAACTTTCGGCTTTCAATTCCAATACCCGTTTCCAATCATAAATTTCCAATGTTCCGTCTGGTTTTTCATAAACCATATCAATGGACCCGGATAATTTCAATTCTTCATAATAGACCATCCATTCTGTTCGGTATGGTTTTAAATCGGGAAAATCCGCGTCGAATTTTAAGAAATATTGAAATTCAATACTATCATTGTCTACTTCCATGTAGTTATTATAACATTCAATATCATAATGTAATTTAGTACCAGCAGTAGATGCGGAATTACCTTTCATTTTCCACAGCGTTTTGATATCTTCTTTTGTCATGCCAAAATATTTGCTTTTGGGGTCAGTTATACTACCTCTACTTATCATTTTATCTATCACTTCATCCGCATTGAATTCTTCAAAATGACTATGATTAAACGTAGTGACCGAAGTAAATGTACTATCTCCATGAACGGTGTAGACATGGGGTCCTTCGTCAAATGTTATAAATTCATCACGCGGATGACGGTTTAATTCTGCCAAATAAGTAGGTGGTGTATTTTTTTCAATTGTTGTCATTGTATATTAATTGTGTTGTAAAATAGAATGAAAAAAGGAATAAATCAATTTTATGTATTATTTATATTTTATATTATTTTGCGAAATCGGTTTTCATCGTGGAATATAATTTTTGTCTTATACGCAAATTCCGTATTTCATCGGTTTGTTTCGTACTACCCAATACTTTTTTATAATTATTAAAATATTGTTCTTTTTTGGCTTCATCGTTATCAATTTCGGTTTGGTTTTCATCACACCAACCTTTAAATTGTACTAAAAACGCATGGGCTATATAATTTAACCATTTATCTATTGTTTTACCGTTCACCATCGTCCACTGTAATATTTTACCGTCGCCACTAGTAATTTCATCATATACAAAGAATACATTTGGTTTTTGTGTAAAACACCGTATAGGTGACTTCTCTTTATTATAAATATCAATATGATGGCTACCCCTACAAAAACATTCAAATATACCATTCAATAAATCTGTTTCAAATATATTATAAATATATCTACTATAATCAAGGTCTTTTATCCATTGCGTAAATGTAATCGGTGGTTTATTCGTAGAATAATTTAATTGATCTATAATATTTAATTTTTTATTTTCTATATTCAGTAATTGTTTCAAATGGGTATTTTCCTTTTCTAATTTATCTACCCGAACCGATATTTCTTTAATATAATGGAATAATTCATTTACGGATGGGGGTTTATCAAATGCTTCTATTTCACTTTCGCGTTCTTTCATCGATTTATGTGAAAATTCACAAAAACCAATATGTCTATCATAATTATATTTTTCTTTGTATTCACGCATACAATAATTACACGAATATTTGCCTTGTTTATAGAATTCCATTTGTATTTTATCAATCAAAGAATAGACATAAGCATTTTCAATTTTTCCATTACGGGGTATTTATTTAGGTAATTCAGGTAAAATTATAAGCAAGTCCATATAATTTTATCTATATAATATAAAATGAATAAACATACACGTAAGCGTAATAATAAAGGTAAGCGTAATAGTAAACGCTGTCAAAAAAAAATATCTAAAAAAATGAAGGGTTCTGCGAATTTGTCATATTATACAAATCGACTCGTATCAAAAATTACCGGAAAACCGAGTACGAAATTTTTATATAAATTAGGTTTAGATATAGACAAATTGAATAAAGACGCTTTTTATTTACATGCAGACCATGTAAATACTGTTGGGTTACGACTTCAATTTATTATAAATGTATCTAAAATCATTTCTAAAAAAGCAAGAGATATTTATGATATTGAACGAAAACACATCACACCTGGAGATTCAAACAGTACAGCAGACCCAGCAATGATTGCTCTACAATATTTTGATGAGATTACCGTACATAATATATTAGATGCATGTTGTGAAAAATTAGGTTATGTCACTGATAATTATAATAATTATACTCAAATAGACATAAACATAGGAAAAAAAATATTATTATATGCAGACCGGGTCTTTGATAACATACACAATAATATAATTGAGAATTCAAGTATAAATTCCATTACTAAAGATAGCATATTACCCAAAATCATAAGAGATTCAATAACCACAGTCGCTCCTTGAAATATTTATGCTTCAAATTATACATCCAAATGGTCTATAATGAAATTGAATCGTTCACCATAGGTGAATATTCCCCAAAGCATATTAATTCGTGCATTTATGCTTTTTTGTATGAATACATGTTCTATATATTTGCGTATTTTATGCCGGTTCGTATCGTTCTCGGTATATTTTTTAAATAAAGGATAACGGTTCCATATCATATAAAAATCTTCATGATAACCATTGCTTAGTGGAATATAATTGTTTGCGTATAACATTAATGCATCCAGTAATTCTATTTTATAAATATCTGTATTGCCAAGCGAATAAAACGTGTTGTAAAACATTTTATGTATGTTTGACATACTATTATGATACATATGAATATCCATTACCAATTCTTCTGGTTGAGGTGAATAGGTATAAGATATAATATTGCCGATAAGTTCAACTGGAAGTCTTTTCAAACCGCTTATGATTCGGTTCTCACTTTCCATATTTCGTCTTTTGATAATAATACCAAAATTTGTTTATATCCTTCAAATCAAATGGTTTAGTAATATTTTTTTATAAGGAAATTATATAATGTTTAAAAATATATTTCAACCAAAACATTTATTATTATTATTGACTCTATTTTTTGGATTATTTATAATAGCCAATGCTTTAAAGAAAATTGGATTTGAAGGAATGACCGGCGGTGCTGGCTCAACAATCACTGGAACTGGATTAAATTTAACAACTACTTATAATTTTTAATTACAATGTAAAATAATATATAAAATAAATTTATATATTATACTAATAAGATGAGTAATTATTTTGATAATAAAGAATTATTTTTAGAACCAAAAGTAAAACAATATGGAAGCCATATGGTTATGTCAAATGTATATAAAAACACAAAAGTAAAATATGTGAATATTGATACAAAATTTAGAGATGAATATAATTATAACGATACCGTAAATTATACTCTGACACTACCTGAACGCATTACAGATGTAAAGAAATTAAAAGTAAAATCAGTAGAATTACCGATGACATTTTATAATATTTCTGCTGCATTGGGTAATAATTACTTTAAAATATATAATAATACGGATTCGGCAATCATTACTATACCTGATGGTAATTATACAGAAACAACCTTAGCCAGTAAAATAAATTCATTGATAGCAGCAATAGACATATCTAATAGTAAATTAAATTATTTGGTTTATACAATCACTAATAATAAATCTAATTTTTATGCGAATGGTGAAGGTGATACGCATGTTGTATCCATTGATTTTGCAATCGACCAAAATGGTAATTTTGATAAATATAATTTTAAATCTAAATTGGGTTGGATATTAGGATTTCGTGATACAAATTATGACGTAACCTATAGATATATTGTTGACGCTCCGATTTCAGACCTTACTGGTCCGGACGGACAATTACGTGTTTTTGCGGAAGGTTTGGTCGATTTAAATGGATGTAAGACATTATATGTAGCAATAGACGAATTTTCCAAATCAAATCCAAATTCGTTTGTCACTTTATTATCCAGTTCTCTCATCAATAAAACTATTATTTCACGAATTTCATTAGATAAAACAACTCATGGATTTGGTAGTGTTATTCCTGCGAATTTGTATAATGGTTTATTAATTACCGATGAGAGAACATATAGTGGAAAAATAGATATCCAAAAATTAAATATCCAATTATTAAATGAATTCGGTAAATCTATCTCTTTGAACGGTATGGATTTCTCTTTATGTTTAGAAATAGAACACGAATAAATTTTTGGAAAATTGAAACGAAAGATATTATAGAATGAAATAATATCTATCATGACCGAAATACTATCCAAAGAACAAGAATATGCTTTGGCAAAATTCAAAAAAGGCGAAAATTTATTTATTACCGGACCGGGCGGAGCCGGTAAATCCCGATTGATATTTCATATGACCCAATACGCCAAAGAAGCGAGAAAATCGTTTCAGGTATGTGCGTTGACCGGTTGTGCTGCAGTATTATTAAAATCGGGCGGGAAAACCATACATTCATGGAGTGGTATAAAAATCGCGCGTGGTCCAAAACAAAAAATAATAGATGATGTGTTAAAAAAACGTACCGCAGTGAAAAAATGGCGTAAAGTAGATATATTAATTATTGATGAAGTGAGTATGATGTCTGAAAAAATATTTGATTTATTGGATACGATTGGTAAAATTACTCGCGGTTCACAATTACCCTTTGGTGGCATTCAAATGGTATTTAGTGGTGATTTCTTCCAATTACCACCGGTGGGTACACATGGAGAACCAGATACCGAAATGTTCTGTTTTGAATCTTCCAAATGGTTAGCGGCTTTTCCATTGAAGAACCATATTGAATTAGAAACTATATTTCGTCAGACGGACCCGGTATATATAAATATTCTATACCAAATTAGAAGAGGCTATTTAGACCCCGAATATATTGATATTTTGAAGCAAAATATTAACCGCTCATTTGATATCACACAATACGGTGGTATTACGCCGACGAAACTATTTCCCATCAAAGTAAAAGTAGATCATGTAAACAAAACTATGTTTGAAAAAATAGATGATATAGAATATGAATTAGAATGTAGTATTAAAACGAATTGTCTTACGAATTTGGAGACGGGTAAAATATTTTCACCGGAAATACAAATAAAATGCGATAAAATGACCGAAACCGAAAAGAATTATGAAATAGAAAATATGTTGAATAATACACCATGTGAACGCGAATTAAAATTAAAAGTAGGGGCAAATGTATTATGTACGGTAAATATTGATATGGAAAATGGTATATGTAATGGTTCACAAGGAAAGATAATAGATATAAAAGAAGTCGGAGATAAATTAGTAGTTATCGTACGATTTACCAATGGTATCACCCGAACAATTGAGCCGCATTTTTGGCAGAGTGATGAATTTCCTTGTATAGCAGTGGGGCAATATCCACTCATGTTGGCATGGGCGTTAACGATTCATAAAATACAAGGGGCAACTTTATCCATGGCAGAAATAGATATAGGAAAATCGGTATTTGAATACGGACAAAGTTATGTGGCGCTGTCCCGTGTAAAATCATTGGATGGATTATATTTATCAGCATTTGACCCAAGTTGTATACGAGCCAATCCCAAAGTCATCGAATTTTATAATGATATACCCAAAATAGATTATTCGAAGATAGAAATAAATGAACCAAACCCATTTAAGCAGTTTGAATTAAAAGAAGAAACCTATGAAGTACCGGATAAAAATATAAAAATTATAAAATTATAATAGAATAAAATATAAATATAGTATAATGGTAGCAGGAAGTATTTTACCTGTAAGTATTCATCATAATAAATTATATTTTTTATTTGGTAAAGAGAACTCGTTAGAAGATAGCGCAAAAGGATGGTCTGATTTCGGGGGTGGTGTAGAAAACGGTGAAACTCCCTATACCACAGCTATGCGTGAGGGTGGAGAAGAATTAACCGGGTTTTTAGGAGATGGAAAAAATATAAAAAAGTTGATAAAGAAAAATGGCGGTATCTATAAAATACAACATAAAACGTATCACGCTCATCTATTTTTTTTAGAATATGATGAGAACCTACCAAAATATTATAATCAAAATCACCGATTTTTATGGGAACGAATGGATAAACAATTACTAAGTAAAACAAAATTATTTGAGAAAATAGAAATTGGTTGGTTCTCCATAGAAGATATGAAAAACCGCCGCAGTGAATTTCGCGGATTTTATCAAGAAATTGTAGATAAATTTATAGCCGATAAAGACAACATATTGACATTTATTCATCAAAAAAATAATAAAAAGAATAATACACGAAAAATAAAAAGTTCTATAAAACATAGTAATGTTATAGATGATGATATTATATAATTCGTTGATTTTAGACAAAAAGTATAAGATAAATTGATAGGAAATAAAATACATAGTAATTGTATAATAATAATTACTATGTCAAATAATTCATGGAGACAATATGGTGGAATACGAAAACATGATTCATTTCAAAATTTGTCTATTGGTACATTAGTCGCCGACAAAGTATTATTACGTGAAAAAGTATCTGAAATTGTAACATTTACACAAAATTTAACATTAACCGGCGCCGGTGTTAGTTTCACTGTTGAAAGCGGTTCAATATATACTCCAACGATTAATGTTAGTGATAAAATAATAGTTAGTGGTGATGCAACAATCGGAAGCGTATTATATTTTGGTGCTACGAATATAAATACAAATTATTTTTATAAATTGGGAGAATATTTGGGATTAAACACCACGAATCCAACCGCCACATTTGATATTGTACCTATATCAAGTTCTACGGAAAATGTATTCACCGTTCGTTCAAAGACAACCACGAACCGTAATATAATTGCACAAAATAGTAACACCAAAGGAATTGCGGTAACCGCGAATGACACAAACTCATATATTGATTTTTTTAATACAAATACAAACTCTTCATCAAATAAACCGGATGTACGATTGAAAAGTGATAACACTGGTACATTTACGATAGATGCTTCTATCAATACAATTTCATCCAGAACATCTACTATGATAAATAGTTTAACCACGATGGATATAAGTAGTAATGGAAATCTAAAAATAAGTAGTAACGGCAATGTTAACATAATAGCAACAACCGGCATAGATTTAAGTACCAATTCAGGATTTAAAATTAGTGCTGCTACTTATTTCAGTATTGTTTCACCAACTACCACTATATATTCAAAATTACAATTAACCAATCGTGACACTTCTTCAAATATATTCAATGAAACGGCTATTATATATGATATATCAAGTGGTACATATTTATATGATATTTATGGTAAATCAACCGCGTATACCGGAACCGCACTGACGATGGTTTCAAATGATAATAGTTCAAATACATTTATGAAAATAGTAAGTCCAAATAAATCGGGATTGGCTTTAGGTGGTGGCGCCTATACATATGATAAAACACGGGCTATGGCAACTATGGGTTTATTAGATACAACTGGCACATATTATCCAACACAAACGATAGTAAAAGGTAATTCTAATCTAAAATATTATTCTACTCTTGGAATAAATAAATATACACCCACTACTGAAAGTTATTTATTAGATATCAATGGTGCTACCAGAATAACAAATGGAGAAATTAATACCGTATTGGACGCGAGTTTTGAAATAAAATATGTGGCTTTTTCAAAAACAGTTCCAACATTTGGTATTGCAGTTGGTACACCTAGTACTATATCTACACGATGGTATCTATATATTTATTACACAAGTGATGGCGGGTTGACCTGGACGAAATCCGAAGTAGATGCTGATGGTACTAGTTTAGAAAGTACTTCTAAGAATTTAAATATTTATGTTTATGATAATACATATTCTATTATTGGAACAATAAATTCTTTTTTATATTTTACAAAAAATGGTGGAGCAAATTGGTATAAATTTACAGGATTATCAGGTGGAACACAAATACAGAATGTTTTTATACAGCAGACTACCAGTAATACAAAAAAAGTAATATTTGGGTATAATACAAATACTACAACCACATCTAGTACAACCGATTATATTGCATATTTTGATTTAAATTTTGCTAATTTATCTAATAGTACATATGCTATTATATATTCAAGTAAAACTCCAACGAATACAACTATAAATTATGTGGATGGTTATTCTACCTATGTTTATTATGTTGGTGCTGGTATACAAAAATATACAATTACCGATTGTAGTTTAATATACAGTACAAATACTTCATCTACGTATAATTTTATAAATGTTTATAATGAAACAACCGCTATCGCAGTAGGTACTAATATTATATCTTATACAACTGATGGTACAAATTGGACGAATATAACATCTTATTCATACACATTTAAATCAGTATATATTTATAATTCTTATTATGCGGTTGCTGTGGCAACATCCGGTAAATTTTTATACACAAATGATGGATACGTTACATGGAATATTGTTCCGGATACATTGTTGAATTCGGGCGGAAATTCTACGAATATAAATGGCTCTACAAATTCATTATTTAGTGTTGCTATGACAGATATAAATACATTTATTATTTCAAAAATAATTCAGAGCTATATAAGTACAAGTCAACTCGGATCTAGTAAAATTATGTGCGCTTATTTACCAAATTTATTTAATCGTCCAAACAATAGTGTCTTGGACGTAAGTGGAACTATGGTTGTATCTGGTGACGTAAATATTAAAGATGGAGGTAAATTATATGTAGATTATGATACTTCATTGAATGGTAATTTGTTTGTGGCTTATGACACTTCTTTGAATTCTCGGTTGGTCGTCGGAAGTGATGTGACTATTAATAAACGATTATTTATAGTGGGCGATAGTTCGTTGAATGGTAATTTATTTGTGGCTTATGATGCTTCGTTTAATTCCCGTTTGGTAGTCAGAAGCGATGTAACAGTCAATAAACGATTATTTACAGTGGGCGATACTTCGTTGAATGGTAATTTATTTGTTGCTTATGATACATCTTTGAATTCCCGATTGGTAGTCGGAAGTGATGTTACCATGAATAAACGATTATTTACTGTGGGGGATACTTCACTCAATGGAAATTTATTTGTTGCTTATGATACTTCTTTGAATTCCCGATTAGTTGTCGGAAGTGATGTCACAATCAATAAAAGGTTATTTACAGTGGGCGATACTTCATTGAATGGAAATTTATTTGTTGCTTATGATACCTCTTTGAATTCCCGGCTAGTTGTAGGTGGTGACCTTACAGTAAATAATAGATTAATTGTAAAAAGTGATTTTTCATTATCCGGAAATATAAAATTAGATGGATTTACTACAACCGGTAACGATTTAAGTATCGGAGGTAAATTATCAGTTTTATATGATTCATCATTAAATTCCCGATTAGTGGTCGGAAGTGATGTCACCATCAATAAACGGTTGTTTACGATAGGCGATACTTCACTCAATGGTAATTTATACGTTGCTTATGATACTTCTTTGAATTCCCGATTGATCGTAGGAAGTGATGTTACCATAAATAAACGATTATTTACAGTGGGCGATACTTCATTGAATTCCAGATTGGTCGTAGGAAGTGATATTACCATCAATAAACGATTATTTACAATGGGCGATGCTTCATTGAATAGTAATTTATTTGTTGCGTATGATACTTCTTTGAATTCTCGATTGGTGGTCGGAAGTGATGTTACCATCAATAAACGATTATTTACAATGGGCGATGCTTCATTGAATAGTAATTTATTTGTTGCTTATGATACTTATTTGAATTCCCGATTGGTGGTCGGAAGTGATGTCACCATCAATAAACGATTATTTACAATGGGCGATGCTTCACTCAATGGTAATTTATTTGTTGCGTATGATACTTCATTGAATTCCCGATTGGTTGTCGGAAGTGATGTTACTATGAATAAACGATTATTTACATTTGGGGATACTTCACTCAATGGCAATTTATTCGTTGCTTATGATACTTCATTGAATTCCAGATTGGTTGTAGGAAGTGATGTCACCATAAATAACCGTTTGTTTAGTCTGGGTGATGTGTCATTCAATGGCAGTGTAAACATCGGTAAGGATTTAACTATTAATGGAAGATTAAACGTACAAAATTATACTAATACAAACGTAATAAATACAACGGTCAACAATTATCAATTAATCGTAAGTGAAGATTTGTCGTTGAATGGACGTATGTTAGTATCAGGTGACGTTTCATTGAATAGTAATTTATATGTAAATGAATTTTTATTTGTAAATACAACGACTGCAATTAATAATGCAATTGCAAATATAAATGGAAATATGATTGTATCATACATCGGAATAGGTACAACTAATGTAAATACTGGTCGCTCACTCGATATAAATGGTAATATGTACCAATCGAATGGTTGTATTTTTCAGTTTTAGCATTCATAAATTTATTTTACAAAACTATAAATTTAAGAATTTCGGATAACATAAAATATGAATGATATATAAGAATATAGAAATGAGTAAATGGATGGATTTGTCAATGAATGCTAATAAAATTCGTCAATCATATTTTAAAGGATTTATAGATATAAGTGGTGGGGGTGTTTATTTACGTAATGATTTATCTATGAATTTTTTTGATAATACCAATTTGTCTCAACCAAAATTTAGTATTAAATCAGATTCTTTACAAATTAGAGATAGTACTGGAATATATTATACAGTTCCAAATGAAAAATTATTGTTTATAAAGGATTTAACACAAAATGTAGAAACGACATTAAATGATTTGAACGGACGTACATCACATATAACGAGCAGTGGCACAGATATATCCTATGTAAATATTGATACCAATTTAATTATATCAGGAGATTCAACGTTTAATAGTAATTTATACGTACTTGGAGATTCATCATTCAATGGTAATTTATACGTACTCGGAGATTCATCCTTCAATGGTAATTTATATATACTCGGTGACATTTCCTTAAATGGAAATATATATGCACATTATCCAAATGAATCTATACCATCAAGAGCCATTAAAAATCTGAGAAATGAATACGGACAATTTGAATTACAATTTCCTAGAAATGACGTTATTACTTTTGATGATGAAGGTTTTGAAACTGTAAATTATACTGATATTAGTAATGTTGAAATATTATTTTCATATAATTCCGATTTATCATTAAATGGCAATCTTTATATTCATGGTCCTGGTAAATTTGTTTTAGGTGGAGATATGTCACTCAATGATAATTTATATGTAGGAAAAAATGTAGTGATGGCAGAAGATGTAACTATAAATAATAATTTGGATTTAAGTGGTTCTCTCATTGCGCATAATAATGTAAATGTGTATGGTGTTATAAATCAATATACATTATCATTAGACCAAGGTTATATAGTGAATTATGCTACGAATGAAACAACAATAGAAAGTTTACAAGCACAAATAAATATTTTACAAACACAACTTGGAAATGTTTTACTAATATTGTCGCGTAACAATATACTATAAATTTAGTTTGAATTCGTCAATCGTGTTAAATATACTATTTATTACCAAAAAATAATATATTTAGATATATGGTAAATTTATTTATATCACATATAATTATATATTAATATTATAAATAATGAGTAATTGGTTAGATGCATCAAGTACTTCAAATAAATATCGCCAAATGTATATTAAAGGTTTTTTAGATATTAGCGGCGGTAATTTGATATTGCGTAACAATCATTTCTTTGTAAATCAGGGTGATGCTAGTTTCAATAGAAATATTTATGTAAATGACACAGCTACTATTCAAAATTTATTCGTACGCGGTGATGTATCATTCAATAATGATATACACGTGGCGAATGATATATATGAAAATGGCAACGTCTTATCCTCTAAATATGCAAAAATAAATTCACCGAATTTAACAGGAAATGTTACTATAGAAAATGCAAAAATAACACAATTAACTGTAGTGGGTGATACTTCATTAAATGGTAGTATTAGTATAGGTAATGATTTAAATGTGAATGGTAGGTTGAACGTAAGAAATTATACCGCCCAAAATATTTTAAATACCACTACCACAAATTACCAATTAATTGTAAGTGAAGATTTATCTTTGAATGGTAGGTTAATTGTATCAAGCGATGTATCTATGAATGGTAATTTATATGTTGTTGGTAATATTTCCACACAGACTTTACCAAATACGGATAATTCTACCAAAGTAGCTACTACTGCTTTTGTTAAAAATCAAAACTATTCTACGGTAACTTATGTTGATTCTTCTTTGAATTTATTAAAAAATTATACAGATTCTTATATTGATGCTTCTTATTCACAATTAAAAACCTATACTGATTTATCATTGAATGCATTGAGAACTCATACTGATTCTTATATTGATGCTTCTTATTCACAATTAAAAACCTATACGGATTCCTCATTGAATGCATTGAGAACTCATACTGATTCTTATATTGATGCTTCTTATTCACAATTAAAAACATATACGGATTCGTCATTGAATGCTTTGAGGACTCATACAGATTCTTATATTGATGCTTCGTATACACAATTAAAAACCTATACGGATTCCTCATTGAATGCCTTGAGAACTCATGCTGATTCTTATATTGATGCTTCTTATTCACAATTAAAAACCTATACTGACTCTTCATTGAATGCTTTGAAGACTCATACAGATTCTTATATTGATGCTTCGTATACACAATTAAAAACCTATACGGATTCCTCATTGAATGCCTTGAGAACTCATGCTGATTCTTATATTGATGCTTCTTATTCACAATTAAAAACCTATACTGACTCTTCATTGAATGCATTGAGAACGTATACCGATTCTTATATTGATGCTTCTTATTCACAATTAAAAACCTATACAGATTCGTCATTGAATGCCTTGAAAACTCATGCTGATTCTTATATTGATGCTTCTTATTCACAATTAAAAACCTATACAGATTCATCAATGAATACATTAAAAACTTATACGGATTCCTCATTGAATACATTAAAAACCTATACGGATTCCTCATTGAATGCCTTGAGAACTCATGCTGATTCTTATATTGATGCTTCTTATTCACTATTAAAAACCTATACAGATTCATCATTGAATACATTAAAAACCTATACGGATTCCTCATTGAATGCATTGAGAACTCATGCTGATTCTTATATTGATGCTTCTTATGCTGAATTAAAAACCTATACGGATTCTTCTTTGAATTTGAAAGCACCTATTGCTTCTCCTACTTTTACAGGAACAGCAACTATACCAACAGCTAATATTACAATTTTAAATACTATTGGTGATTCTTCATTTAATGGTAATATGACAGTTGGCAAAGATTTAACGATTAATGGTAGATTAAACGTACAAAATTATACCAATCAAAATATTATTAATACTACTACTACAAATTACCAATTGATTGTGAGTGAAGATTTATCGTTGAACGGGCGGTTAGTTGTATCTAGTGATGTTTCCATAAATAACAATTTATTTGTCGATGGTAATATTATTACTCAGACTTTGCCAAATTCTGATAATTCTACCAAAGTAGCAACTACAGCATTTGTAAAAAATCAAAATTATTCCACATTATCTTATGTTGATTCGTCATTGAATGATTTGAGAGCTCATACCGATTCTTATATTGATGCTTCGTATACACAATTAAAGACTTACACCGATACCTCTTTGAATACGTTAAAAATGTACACTGATTCCTCATTGAATAATTTGAAAACCTATACAGATTCTTATATTGATGCGTCGTATACACAATTAAAGACATACACTGATAACTCTTTAAATGCTTTAAGAATCTACGCGGATTCGTCATTGAATAATTTGAGAACTCATACAGATTCTTATATTGATGCGTCGTATATGCAATTAAAAACCTATACTGATTCTTCATTGAATAATTTGAGAACTCATACAGATTCTTATATTGATGCTTCGTATATGCAATTAAAGACATACACTGATAGCTCTTTAAATGCTTTAAGAGTTCATACAGATTCTTATATTGATGCTTCGTATACACAATTAAAGACATACACAGATACCTCTTTAAATGCTTTAAGAACCTACGCGGATTCGTCATTGAATAATTTGAGAACTCATACCGATTCTTATATTGATGCTTCGTATATGCAATTAAAGACTTACACTGATACCTCTTTGAATACTTTAAAAACCTACGCAGATGCCTCTTTAAATGCTTTAAGAAGTTATACAGATTCTTATATTGATGCTTCGTATACACAATTAAAAACCTATACTGATTCCTCATTGAATAATTTGAGAACTCATACCGATTCTTATATTGATGCTTCGTATACACAATTAAAAACCTATACTGATTCCTCATTAAATAATTTGAAAACCTATACCGATTCGTCATTGAATAATTTGAGAAGTCATACAGATTCTTATATCGATGCTTCGTATACACAATTAAAAACTTATACCGATTCGTCATTGAATAATTTGAGAACTCATACAGATTCTTATATCGATGCTTCGTATACACAATTAAAAACTTATACCGATTCGTCATTGAATAATTTGAGAACTCATACAGATTCTTATATCGATGCTTCTTATACTGAATTAAAAACCTATACCGATTTATCATTGAATAATTTGAGAACTTATACCGATTCTTATATCGACGCTTCGTATACACAATTAAAAACCTATACCGATTTATCTTTGAATAATTTGAAAACCTATACAGATTCTTATATCGATGCTTCGTATACACAATTAAAAACCTATACCGATTTATCTTTGAATAATTTTATAATTTATACGGATAATTCTTTAAATTTAAAAGCACCTACTGCGTCTCCAACGTTTACTGGCACTGCAACTATTCCGAATGCTAATATTGCCATTTTAAATACATTAGGTGATTCTTCATTAAACGGTAATGTTATAATTGGTAAGGATTTAACTATTAATGGTAGATTAAACGTACAAAATTATACCAATCAAAATATTATTAATACTACTACTACTACATATCAATTAATTGTAAGTGAAGATTTGTCATTGAACGGACGGTTAGTTGTATCTGGCGATGTTTCCATAAATAACAATTTATTTGTCGATGGTAATATTACTACTCAGACTTTGCCAAATTCTGATAATTCTACCAAAGTAGCAACTACTGCATTTGTAAAAAATCAAAATTATTCTACATTATCTTACGTTGACGATTCATTGAATAATCTGAGAAGTTATACGGATTCGTCATTGAATGCCATGAGAAGTCATACTGATTTTTATATTGATGCCTCGTATACACAATTAAAAACCTATACGGATTCTTCGTTAAATACTTTGAGAACTTATACGGATTCTTCTTTGAATGCCTTGAGAACTCATATGGATTCTTCGTTGAATGCATTGAGAACTCATACGGATTCTTATATTGATGCTTCTTATACACAAATGAAAAACTATACGGATTCTTCGTTGAATACTTTGAGAACTTATACGGATTTTTATATTGATGCTTCTTACACACAAATGAAAAACTATACGGATTCTTCTTTGAATACTTTGAAGACTTATACTGATTCTTATATTGATGCTTCTTACATACAAATGAAAAACTATACGGATTCTTCTTTGAATACTTTGAAGACTTATACTGATTCTTATATTGATGCTTCTTACACACAAATGAAAAACTATACGGATTCTTCTTTGAATACTTTGAAGACTTATACTGATTCGTCATTGAATATATTAAAAACCCATACGGATTCTTATATTGATGCATCTTATACACAATTGAAAAACTATACGGATTCTTCTTTGAATGCCTTGAGAAGTCATACTGATTCGTCATTGAATATATTAAAAACCCATACGGATTCTTATATTGATGCTTCATATACACAATTGAAAAACTATACTGATTCTTCTTTGAATGCTTTAACGAGTTATACCGATTCGTCATTGAATGCATTGAGAACTCATACGGATTCTTATATTGATGCTTCTTATACTGAATTAAAAACCTATACGGATTCTTCATTGAATGCCTTGAGAACTTATACAGATTCTTCATTGAATGCATTGAGAACTTATACAGATTCTTCA
>Ga0214923_10003334_pt1 | contig 20197 bp, 33 predicted proteins | sample LL1510_MetaG_FD_177993 | JGI IMG/M metagenome (GOLD analysis project Ga0214923, IMG submission 177993) | Freshwater microbial communities from Lake Lanier, Atlanta, Georgia, United States - LL-1510 | ecosystem: Environmental > Aquatic > Freshwater > Lake | place: USA: Georgia | collected...
CAAACAAATCACCAGTATATGGGTCGCACCGTTTACTTGTTTCCATTTCACCAATACATTCCCGAACAATCAACTCGGCGAACTTTTGATATTCTACCTCACCGACCGGCCAACCAGTTAACAATCTGGCCTCAACAGCAAGTTCTCGAATTCGTTCGTTCATACAGGTGCTCCTAAATAATATCTACCAATAAATGTTAATACAACAAAACAGGCAAACCAAAGAGCAGCCACAGTCAAATACCTTTCAAATCTAAACTTGATAGCATAGAAGGGAATCTGGCTAAAGGTATATACATCCTGTATCCACAACTGATCATTGGCAATATAATTCGGTAATGGTTCTCTATAGTTGCTGCCAATCTTTACTCTACGACCAAGGGGCACTGCTACGGGTACAATCTCACCATCTCTAACATAATAGGCCATTATCAACTCCAAGTTTGATGACGTTCTGCTACCTTTTCAATACCATCGTATTCTTCAATAAACCAATTCACATTGTCTGGTACTGTGACTATTTTTAATTCACTGAATCCGTTATTAGCATCCTTACCCAACTGCTCAACTACTGCTACAAGATCTGGATCATCACGTGGAATATCATAAGGATCCAATTCACTACCATCAGGACATACTAGATACAAGTACTCATACTTTTCTAATGTGGATAATGCCCTACGTTCTGCTAGAGCCTCTACTGCTCTACGACTAAGGCCATATCCACCATAACAACGATTGATTACTATTTTAGGCACTGTCAGTCTCCAATATTTTTTATTTAAAAACTCTTAGCAGTATAATGTCTTCATTTAAGCGACCATTGAGCATGGTTTCTGTGGTTTTTACAGTTTTTAAGTACCAAGTTTCTGCCCTTTTTTGGGTGTTTTGATCTTTAAGTTCTTTAAGCTGTTCTAAAGGCTTACGTAGTGTTTTTTGTGTAGACTTATCTGTATAATTTAACAACGTAGTTCCTTTGATGCCCAGGCCATCACTATTTTTAGCAATATACAATCCAATTTTACGTGTTTTAGTATTATAGATTAAGACACCTTGGGCCTTGACCAATTGAGCAGGTGGAACGCTGACAATACCCAACTTGTCATCACTGGTTTTGAACTTCACCTTCTTAACCAAGGCCTCTGCGGGCTTGACCTTTGTAGATCTGGGCCGTTTATTAACCTTTGCTTCTGCGGCAATCTGGTCACAGGCTTCAATTATGAGTTGATAGAAGTCAATTAGTTTACGAACATTACGACGGGGTAAATGACGATATGCTTCACGCAACTGATCATCTGCTTGTCCAGAACTAAGCTCTAGCAATTCATTATGACCAAACTCAAAAAAGGTCTTAATGTAGCGTGTCTGAGCTGCCTTGGCACCCTTTTCTCTCAAAAGTTTAACAAGGTTATATTGCTTTGGATCAAAGTTATCCTTATCTATAATAAAGTTATCTATAGCTGCGTCTATTTCCTCTGACATAGCAGCAGCCTGCTCTTTGATCCTGTCTTGTATATTCACAATGGGATTAAATGGCACATTCTTAACCACAGGAGCTTGAGGTTCATCAAACTGACCTAAACTAATGATACGGTTAACTTCTGACAATACCCAAACACCGGAATCTTTGCCTTGGTTAAAACCTTGATGGATTCTGGGCATACCTTTGATTAGACAAGAGGCCACAGCACCTAGTGTAATGCCACTGAGTTGGTCTTTGGTTAGTTTAAATTGAGCAATAAGGTCTTTGTCTATGCCCTGACTGCCCATCCAGTTAATTACCTGCGGTTTAAGCTCCTTGCCAGTTTTATTTTGAGCATACCAATTCATAGAATCTCTAAATATTTTGGTAAACTGGTCTCCAGTCCAATTTTCTGAATCATCCCATTTTGGGCCAGTGTCCTTTTTACTGTTGGACAGTATTTGGTGCGACCTAGCTCGTTTAGCAGTAGTAGTTGCCATATTTGCTCCAAGTTTTACAATATACTTATATTATACTGTCTATTGGTGTCGCTGTCAACCTAGGACCATTTCAATAAAAACCACATTAAATCTTTTTCATGTTTAAATCTAAAAACACCTTCGCCATCAAATGCCCATTCATAATGATCAAAAGTTTGATCGCACCATTTCAACATGCTATACCAATGGCCATTGTAGTCTGAGCCCATAGATACAACACGCCATTTATCGGAATGTTGTATTATGCCCATTTTAAAATAAATAGGGTCATATCCTGTTCATTTTTAAAGTAAAATTTATCTTTCTTTTCAAACCAACGTGAACCAGGTTTTCCTAGGTTTGTAATGCACCATAATATGGCCTTCTCTGTGATTGACGGTTGATCTTGTTCTTGAGGTAAACTAACCCAGTGATATTCACCTAGCCAACCTTTGGCTTTACCTGTTTTCATTTGCTGTTTTTCTGTGGGTAGTTCTAGATCAATAGAGTTTGGAAAAATATTCATTTTTTAAGATCTTCACTATATTTTAAAAGGAAAAGTGTTTTTTTGCTATCGCTAACCCAATCTAATACTATCCAACTGACTGGATGACTGTCTATCCAGTCAGTATGACGTCTTGAAGTAAATCCTAATACCCTACGCATTTTATTTCTAACTATTAGAACGCTAGGGTCGTATTCTTTACTTAATTTATAGTGTATGCTGGCCCATTGTGCTTCACTGATCTCCATTTACTACGATCCATCCTAGAGTTTTTAGATCTTCTCTAATTTCATCTGTTATCTGACTTTCACTTACCCAGTCTGGATGAGTATCTTCTATTCCGCCGCCTAGATCATAGCCACCTCTAATACCCGAGCAGTACCAATCTATATAATCACCTGATTCTCGCATATTAGCAACTATACCGCCGGCATAGCGCCAAGAGCAGTGCCAGGTCTTTTCTTTTAATATGGGTATAACTTCTAATTTTTGAAAACTGTTGTTGCATAAAGCAGCATATAGATTTTGAGCATATGTCTCACTGGCCTTGACCTTGTTAACTATCCATTGATTGGCACGAAGATCATACTCCAGGTTATTCTCAGCCCAATTAAGATTTTGTTCTTTTTCTAGCTCAGTTTGACTGACCATTTTGTAGTATGAGATCATTTGTTTTACATTCTCATCATTTTCTGGAGTAAGTCCCTCTTCGGTCTTGCGTTGTAGATAATTGTTTAGGCTAAATGTGTGCCTATCCGGGCTTCTTGCTAGCATACTAGGTCCACAACTTATTTCTAATTCGTATTAATCTTATCATCATCTGCTCATCTTCTCGTTCGTATTGTTGTTCGATTTTGCGGCTGAGTTTGAGACTCTTATCACGCAGTTTGGCCAGTTCCTTGTCACCGTTTTCACTGAAAAAACTGATACCAAGTTCTTTGTTCATTTCACGTTGACGATTGCAATATTCACTCCAACCACTGGCATCGTGTGGATCTGGACGGTTTGGATAAACTTCAGTCCACCATTTGTACAGAGCCAATACTTCCATAGCGCCTAGGGCTTGATGAGTAGGTTCTCCATAGCCCTTGTCACCAGGAGCAAGTCCATAATCCTCTTTGGCAATGAGACTACTTTGCCAAGCCAAGTTATCCAAACCTGCTTGTGGACAACGCCAAGTGCGCCAACGGAACCAACCAGTGGCATAAAATGGTGCGTTATATTTGGCTCTTTCTTCTTTGCCTTCCCAAGCAATGTGCCACCAGGCTAGTTCAACTTCTACAAAGTCAACGAGCTCATTAAACAGACAAGGTAAAAAGCGGTTACCCACGTCGCACCAGGCACCCGGTTTAATATCACGTGGATGAGCAGTGAGACTATGAGTACGAGTAACCCAACGATTGTTAATATAGTACTTAATGTCATATAGTTTATCCAAGGGCCATTTGATGAATTTTTGTATTCGATCTAGGGCTTCTTCAGCCAGCCAATAACGAATAGGATGCTTAGTTTCAGCAGCCTTATTCCAAGCATCCCATTGTTCGCTGGTACCTGCACTGGGTTTTGGCGTACCACGAAGCCAATCTGCGAAGGGACTACAACTCCAATATTCACTTCTAAAGCCCATCATACCCTCTCGTAAGTTTTATCAAAAATGTCCTGTTTAACAACACCATAGTCATTTTCACCGTGCCTAACAATAACATCTTCTTTAGGATTATAGTGTAACTTCTCCCCCCAACTTGTGTCAACTGTTCCGGAATGATCCGCCACCTTTGCTATTTTGATAATCTTTTTGGGCTGGCAAATACCATTGCCTAAATCGTCTTTTAGGTCTGCGAATTTTTCTGGGCTAATGGGATATTCTTCTCCTTTTGGTCCAGTCATAATATAATACCCTGCTGGGTATTTTACCGGACCTTCAAGTGTTTGAATAACGCCAGGTTCGTCAGCAATGCGATACTTTTCTTTGGCTGACCGCTTGTAGCATTTGAACCCGCCATCCTTAAACCAAGCATCAGTGATACCTTGGCTTTCCACAATGTTCATCAACTCACGCATGGTGCTCATTCTTTCTTATCGCCGAACAAATTTAGCAATGATAAGAATATATTAACAAAATCTAGGTATAATGTCAAGGCCCCTGATACTTCTGCGGCATCCGAACTATTATACATGATCATTTCACGGATCTTTTGGGTGTCGTAGGCGGTGAGTCCCAAAAATATAATGATAGCAAGACTGCTAATAACCATGCTGAATACACTACTACCGATGAAAATGTTGACAATACTGGCCAAAATAATAGCGATAAGGCCAACAAACATAAACTTTCCGACACTATCCAAGCTCTTTTTTGTGAAATATCCGTATCCACTCATAACTCCAAATAAAATAGCCGCACTCATAAATGCGGTAAACACGCTGCCTAATTTATAAACAGCAAAAATTGTGGCAAAACTCAGACCCATTAAAGCAGCAAACCCTACTAACATTGCCATAGCCAAAGGCTTAGGCGGGTCTTTGGCCAGTGCGAAACCAATACCAAACACTGCTACTAAAGGTAGGAATATGGTTACCCATTTCATCCAACCTGTGAAAAAGAATGCCAATAGGGCAGGATTAAATCCCACAAATCCAGCCACGGCCATACTTACTATCACTGCCATCATCATGTATCCATAAACTCTACCCATAGCAGAGTTAATTTCGCTGGCGGTTCTGTTTTGATAAAAACTATCGAATGTATCTACTGTATACACAATTATTCTCCTTTTAAGTCAAGATAGGTTAAAGATTGTTCTTCCCCTACAATCCCTTTTACAAAAACATTGAAACTGAGACTTAGTCTGGCATGGTCTCCTGTTGTAGGGAATACAGTATGCTCAATCTCAGAATCAAACAAAACTAAATTTCCTGAATGAACTGGTAGTTTGCAACTATCAGAATTATATTTTGTGGTATTTAGCCTGTGATATAATATCCTTTTATACACAGGTCTCAAAAATATAATACTATCTTCTTCTTGGTTAGCATTAAGATAAAATACGCCACTTAATAAACTATTAGGATGACTATGCCTATGATGACTCTGTCCTTGCTCTGTTACATTAATCCAACTAATTGTAATATAAGGTTCAACACCCGGTAAAGGATCTAAAACAAAAGTTAAGTATGATTTTACACATTTAAGACAGAATTCTTTTATTTCTTTAAAACCAGGATTATCTAAAACTCTAATATCTGTTGTATGAGCATTGCCTTCGTTATTTTTTAAATCCTTACAAAGTTCCAATGCTAAATTTTTTTCTTCTTCTGTAATATCTCTGTCAAAGAAGTATGTGGCAATGGCATGCGGCCAAGTTTCTATTAGCTCAGGTGCTTTGAAGTTCGGAATAATTGGATTCATTTTAAAAATCTTTTTAAGTCTGGAGGTTGCCATCCTTCGGGCTTGAGAACTTTGCCGTCTTCACGTTTACGGACTTTACCTGTATGCTCATCAATTTTGGCAAGGTTGGTCCGCATAACTTCCCGCCATGCACCTTCGGCATCGGCACCCATGCTATTAATTGCGCCAATAGTAACGACTAGGATATCTACTAGAGCATCTAGTTGTTCTTCTTGATTACGGGCATCTCTAAGTTCTTGGATTTCTTCCTCAATTAGTCTAGTATATAAAACATACTGTGCTGCATTTATTTTGCCCACAGTTTGATCGCAGGCTACCATAAATTTAGTTTGATCTTTAAACGGATTAGTCATTGATATACCTTTAACATTTGTTCTAGGTTATAAATTTTCTGCATATATTTTGATGGATTTCGTAAAACACTAGATTCTAGATCACCCTTTCTGCGTTCTAAAACATGAACTTGGAAATCTACTTCATTAACTTTTTTAAAAGTTTTTATCATCTCTAAAACTGTGTGTCCTTGACCATGCCCTAGGTTTTCTACCTTGTTGGCTGGATTATCTAAGGCCACTTTGATGCTATTACATACTTCATCTACATGTAGGTAGTCCCGAATTGCAGTTCCGTCTTTGGTATCATAGTCCATACCATAAATGTAGAATTTTCCGGTATTTGCGGCTTCAATAAGATTATAGAATAGTCCGTCTGGATTAGTTGGCCTTTTCATTGAACTGCCAATAACATTGTAAAAACGAAATATAGTAAAAGGAATGTTGTTATTTTTACAGTGTTCTTCTACAAGTGTTTCTGCTGCTCGTTTACTTATGCCATAAGGATTTATACAGTCTTGTGCTGTCCCTGTGCTGGCAAATATAAAGTTTTTAGTTTTAATCCAGCTTAATACAGCGGCTGTCCCATTTATATTTGTTGAATAATATTGTGATGGTATAAGTAGACTTTCTCCAACCTTGACTAATGCAGCAAGATGTATGACACAGTCAAACTGATCGGGACAATAGTTTGTATTACGTATATCACAAAGCCAATGTTTAATAACAGGCACAGTAGGATCTGTTAGATCTAATCCAAAAACTTCATGTTCTTTATTAAGAAAGTTTGTAAGGTGACTACCTATATACCCACTGTTTCCTGTTATCAGTATTTTCACTAGATTTTACCCCATCTTAGATAATATTCTGATAATTTTTTTGATTCTAGTTCACAGGTAATCACACATCGGTAACCATAGGTATTATGATCTACAGCAGTTGTATACATGTGATCATGTCCATGTTTCATAATAAATCTGCCCTGTTCAGTCTGCTGCCAATCATATATAGCGAGTCCGGCATAAATCTCTGGGTCTTCAACATCACCCATGTTGAAGGCATGGACTCTGACCTTATGGATTTCTTTAATAAAAATTTGGCCGTTATTTTCGACCTCTTCAAATCTCACCTTGCCCATTTTAATTTATAAAAAACATAGTTTTTTTCTGTTAGAGTTGCAGAAACTTTGTAGAAATACGAGATCGGATATGCCCCTCCCATATCTATTCCAAATGTGGAAGTTGTTTCTACTCGAAGATCACCTACTGCATTATTTTGTAACCAAGTTCCTTCTTCTTGCGAAAGCCAATGGTCATAAAGAGATTGCGCCTCAATACTACCTATCCACTCAGACGCGGGCCAATGATGCACCACAACATTTACTAATTTGTCCATTTAAGTAAAAACAATGTAGCGAATTTTTCAGCATCAGATTTTTTGTCAAAATACCACTGATCCCAGGCCATTCTACGAACATTAGGCCACGTAGATAATTGTTGATCAATCCACTCAATATAATCGTAATATTGACCTATATACACACTTTCACTAATATTATCGTTGAGATAATACTCTATTAGAGAAAACACAGTGGTCCGACCTTTACGTGTAAGTAATGGTTTGATTTGAAATCCATGTTGTATCATATGGTAAATTTTATCATACTGAGGTTCTAATTCTCTACAGATATGAAGCCAAGGGTTACTCATTGTTTTTTCTTGCGAGGGAACCTACGGCGCTTAGGTCCTGCTGGTTTAAGAACTAATGGTTGATGTTCCGCCACTCTTTGACTTTTTTCAAGGGCCGCAACAATTTCATCTTCTGTAGGTTCATGTTCCACTGATTGATTGGCAATATAACCTGTCTTACTCATAAACTTATCGATAACTAATTTGTGTCGTTTTAGATCTCTATACATTCCTAAAGGACCATTTTCATCTTGACTCATACTTTCCCAAGTTCTTATTTCTAATAATGGTGCAATATGTGTAGGAATAGAAATAACATAATGTATATCGTTGGTATAGTCAGGATGATCTAGGCTAATACGTTTTATAACCGTGCCCTTGCACAGCTTGTTATCTTTTGTAATACCGTGTATCCACACATCATCGTCGACATTGTAATTTTTCTTAATCATATGGTTTACTAAGTTCCAGTTGAAACTTTTTCTCTATGCTTAACTTCTAGCAGTTCTTTAATAAACTTGATTGCTTTACGATCAGAATCGTAAACATATTCTTCATCGGCGTCATCATCGCTACGCAGTGTAACAATGACTCCATTTCGAACTTGCCTTATTTCAATACTTTCAAAAATCATATAGCACCTTTATTTAGGTACTGATAAATTATAGTTAAAATGGAAAATACCGATATGTGCTACTTCTCTACTAAGTTCTTGATCACACCAAATTTGATAACCTTGCTTTTGAGCCTGTTGACAGAAATAAATGTCTTCACCTATTTCCAGGTTTAATGTGGGAACAAATTCTTGTAGATAGTGAGGTTGTGGTATACGTTCGTATACTTCACGTTTGCATAGAACCATGCCATGAGGCAGCACATCGATAAGTTCCATTGCTGGACTATTATCAGTAGTTTGAAACTCTGTAAAAGAGCCTGTGGTTCCCGACATACCTGTAAAGTTAGGATTAGGGAACCTTCGGCGTCTGTAGTTAGCTCCTACAATATGTTTATCTCTAGACAGTAATCTCAATGGAGCATCAATAGGGAATTTCATATCACTATCAACCCACCAAATATGAGTAAAATCTGTTTTGAGAAAAATGTCCACAAGATTACGTCTAGCAATTGTGATAACTGAGCCAATGTTGAAAGCACAATTGATCTTGATACCATTGGCTACCATATTGGCAGCACTCATAGCAAGATGCTGTGCAAATTCAGCATTGACCATTTCCATTGCAGGGACAGCAATCATGACACTGGGTTTCTGTCCATTCTGGGTGGGAATAGACAGACTGGGTCTTGGACCACTGGCCGTTGGCGGAGCAGCAGGAGTAGTCATTTGACCTCTTGTAGGTATGTTGAGTTTACCTTTTGTTTTCATTTTTTTCCTTATTGTTGTTATTATATTAGGATTGACCCGTAATTGTCAAACTATTTTTCATTCGAATCGGCAAAATTGTTGCTTATATAACTGTTAATATTATCACCGATATCGTAGCCCCAATTCCAATTTATATCATTAAATTCTGACCATTCTTCTAAATCTGGCTCAGCTGCAATATATGCTGCTAAACCTTGAGCGAACCAATCTGCAAAGATTTCTGGGTCAATCCAGCCCTCTTGATCTATTACACCATGTTTGGTGAATATGTCTCTAATCATTTGAATATCGCTAGATCCATCTAGACAATCTTCTAATTCTTCATCAGTAAGGGTTAGAATTGATTTCATGAGATACCTTTTATCTTGGAGCAAAATCCTGCTGGAGTTTGATATTATCAAAAAACTCTTTTTTGGTTCCTATATCGTCCTTAAATGCTCCACACAAAACTGTGGTCTGTGTTAGACTCGAGTGTGCCATTATCCCCCGATTTTCGCAGCATCCGTGTTGAGCCTGTACATATACACCTACATGTTCACTGCTAGTTGCCAGTTGGATTTCCCTAGCAATAAGATTACAAAGTTCCTCCTGGAGAGTCCCACGTCTTGCACACCATTGTGCGATGCGTGTGTACTTTGATAGTCCAATAAGTTTTTGAGCGGCAATAATGCCAATATAAGCCACACCGTTGACAGGCTGATGATGATGGCTACACATACTGCGAAGTTCACTACGAACCACCAGCATACCCTCATATCTTTCATCTGTATTATTGGGAAATGCTGTGGCATCAGGTTTGGGATCATAGCGTCCACTCATGATCTCATATACATACATTTTGGCCAATCTACGAGCAGTATCATGACTATTTGGATCATTAAATCTATCAATGATCAAACTATCCAATACACCTTCAAATTTGGTAGTCAATTCATCGACTAATAGTTCACGTTCGGCATCATCAATATATTCACTAATATTATCACCAGCAAAGAATCTACCACCGCCCTTTTTAATACGATCACGAATGATTTTACTCAAAGGAGTTCCATACGGATCCGAAAAAACAGCACATTCATATCCAGGATGATATGGTGCTTCTTCTACCAGTTTATTCATTTTATTCTCCGAGTTATTGTCGAGGATGACATTTGTATATTTAGACCTATCTTCATCCATGAAGACAATTTTTGCCCCACCTAGTGTTCCGGGCATTGGTAAAATCATTTTATCTGTCATTGAGTTATTTTATATTTTTAAATGTGTTAAAGTTTAATTATAACACATCTGCTGCCATAGGTCAATACCAAATCCAGTCATTGTTTTTATAGGGTTTACCCAATGCAGCCATTGGCAAGTATTTTATAACTTTAGTTTTCAATTTTTTTATAACTGGATGATTATGATCGTAGTCAAAAGTTTTCAAATACCATTTATAAATTGGAGATTTTTTATTACGCTTATTACTGCTATCAAGGTATCTATAAATTGATTTATTATCTGTTTTAAAATGATGATACAGCTCACAGGCCACATTAAAACTGTAGGCATCTATTTCATCATAGTTACCCATATATCCTTGTTCATTTCGCTTACGTTGAGATGTGGCTGTGCTCTTATAATCAGGCCTTGAAGAGAAGTCTCTACGTCTATATTGTCGCATATGAATAATTTCATGTAGCAGAGTGTCTGCAATTAGCATACAGGATTTTTTAAATTTTTTAAATGACAGTGATATTAAATCGTCTAACGGATGATATTGAAAAATTAAGGCTATAGGTATTAGACTTTGACTATCGTAATCAGAATCATATTGTCCACCTATATATACATATTGCTGATAAGTTTCTGCACTGGCATGCCTACTAACAGTAATAGGTGCCAATTTTTGAGCATGAGTTAAAAAAATTTTCTGAATCCGAGTAGGTGTAAGCTCTTTGTCCACTATTTTTGGTGCAAGTTGCATAAAGTGATTAAAAATTTGCTGTCTTGATAGACTACTCCAATCAAAGCGATGATTTTTCCTAACCATAACTTCTCCTTACAGAGATATTTATATGCTACTAAAATACAGGAACGCCATTAATTTTTTCCCATCTAAGCGCATCTTCCCATGAGTTGACCAGAGGCTCACCTTTTACATTTAGGCTAGTGTTCATTAGAATAGGACAACCGCTGGCAGAATACCATGCTTCTAAAAGTTGCCTAAACAGAATATTATCAGTGGCTTTAACAGTTTGAACACGACTGGTGTTATCATAATGACAAATACCTGGCAGTTCATTGGGAGTGAGGCATTCTGCTACAAACTGCATATATGGTGTGTGCTTAACTGGCATTTTAAAGAATGTATCAGCATGTTCTGCTAATACGGCAGGAGCGAATGGTCTAAATTCTTCTCTACGTTTGAGAGCATTCATTCTTGGTTTGGCTTCGGGACCACGTGGATCACATAGCAAACTGCGATTACCTAATGCTCTTGGACCAAACTCTGCTCTACCGTTAGCCACGGCTACTACTTGACCTTTAAGTAATTCTTTAACAATGTTATCTATATCTAAAGGGCGATCTATCTCAGTGCCAAGATAAGGCCCTGGCCAATATAAATGCTGTTTGGTCTGTGCGGCTACTGCACCTATGGCAGAACCTGCATCACCCGGATTGGGCATGACCCATATATTGTCATAGTAGCCTAGATCTGCTATTTTAGAATTCGCTACGCAGTTTAGAGCGCATCCTCCCATAAAGACAAGGTTGTTGCTGGTAGGTGTGTCGTAGGCTATTTGGCAAACTGTGGCTAGTAAGTATTGTTCTATAATATATTGAACACTGGCTGCAATGTCATAATCTGTAGCTCCTTTGGGTCTATCCCACCAACGGCATCCTTGATGTAGATTATATCTTAATTTGAAATCAGGTGGATTCCACTCCTTGAAGAAAAAATCTCTAATGGTGTTCGCGTAGATAGGTTTACCTAATGCTGCCATGCCCATAAGGATATATTCTTCTTCGTTTGGCTTGAGTCCTAGGTAATGTGTAAATGCTGTGTAAAATAAGCCTATACTGTGAGGATATCGTTTACTCCATTGTTTTTTAACACCGTTAGGACCACCTCTCCAATAACTGACACTGTCCCATTCTCCTATGGCATCTACTACCAATATATCTGCATCTTTATATCCACTGGTATAAAATCCAGCAGCAGCATGACTTTCGTGATGCCATGCGTAATCAACAGGAAGATGACCTAGGCCAATACGTTTCAACTCGTCTTTGGGATTTTTACGCCACGGTCGTTCTCCACTCCATAGTCTACGAATATTTTTTGGCCAAGGTCGTTCGAACCAAACTATCTGTGTAGGTTCTCCGTAGCGCCGTAATTCCGTAACCATGTCCGGGTGTAAGGACGGGTCGTTTTTTATTCTACTATAACGTTCGCTATGAGCAGCCCATAGAATATGAGGACCATCGATCAGCGCCATGCTTGCGTCATGGTTTTGAGCAGTGATACCTAAGATCATTTTGCAGCTTCTAAGTTATTATCTAGCCAGTTTTTTAAATGTTCTGCGTATTCTTTTTGACCAAAATATCCTGGTTGCATACTGTCTGAATGTTCAGGAATTTCATGATGTATACATTTTTTGTTTTCTTTACACCACTCCCAAATATTGCAATTAGAATATAATCCATCTGCATATGAAAAATTAATAATATCTTGTTCTAAAAAAATATTTTTATATACCATTGTATCTAGATAATCTGTTCCTACTCTATTCATTAATTTGATGGCAATATTATTGAATTTACAGAATGAATAAAGTCCTACAATAGCTCTTTCTGTAGCCTTACCATGTTCTCTAAAATTATGATGCCTTTCAAGATATTCTTGAAATATATATTTTTGGGACTCTATTCTAGAATCAATTTTATCTAACTTAGGTGATGCCTTATGAACATAATTTGGGGCTTCTGGCGGAGTATCTCCGTATCCATAATGTAACATATAGTAGGATTTTTCTGAATTGTAATATACTTCAGTTTGAAAAACATGTTCTGGCAATTCTAATATAATAAAAATTCTGTTTTTAACACCCCAAAACGATTCTAAAAACTGATATGTCATTCTTACCACCCTTTGAGAACTACCCCCATTTTCGGCTTCATTGATTAAAGGAATATCAATAAGTTCAGATAAATGATAAGCAAAGGAGCAAGATTTCATTTTATCCCAATATACATTATATTTTTTTTTGTAAAAGGTTACAACACTATCAGAATAGAGTGATAAATCTTCAAGTCCTCCACCTGCTGTGTAAGAACCTCCGTTAACATATAATAAAGAATATCCTTTATACCGACTCATTTATAAATGAAGGGATCTCTTTTACGTAATTCAGCTATACGTTTTTTTAGGGCTTGACGTCTTTTATAAGATTCTATTAACGATTTAATAAAAGATATAATTTTCATAAACTTATTTAACTATAGATGTAAATTGAAAAAAATAAATGGACTCAAGTGAGTCCATTTATCTTGTCGAACCTTAATAAGGCCAATTGCCTCGCCAACCACAATCTAAATTTAATTCTATCAGAAAGTTCAATTTTATCTTCTGTAACAATACGTAATCTATTAAGATTACGAGCTAAAGAATCATCGAAAGTTACTACTTCTACATCTTCAAGCTCTGATGGGCGTATTAAAGGTAGTTGTCGGCGGGCTACTAAAATTACTTCTTTGCTTTGTCGTCTTTCTTGGCTTCTGCCTTAGGAGCGTCTTTCTTTTCTTCTTTCTTAGCGTCAGCTGCGAACGCTGTGGTTGCAAAAGCTGCGATGATCATTGCGATAACTGATTTCATGCTAATTTCCTTTAAAAAATCAGAGATATTTACCTCTGTATATATACTAACGCCTAATATAGTAAAAAGTTTACAAATTAGAACGCTGTTTTTGGAAAATGTCGGCTGAATAAGTCCAAATTTTGTCTCTCTGGCCTAACCTGATACCAACCTTTTCCTTGATACACATCCAATACCATTTGGAAGTATTCTTCGTATAAAGCTCCTACACGCTCTAAACTAAAATTTTTCTCTGCAAAACTACGACAATCTTCAGGATCAATTTGATCTATATTTTGAGCTGCCCAAATAAAATGTTCATAACTTCTACAGCGAAATCCTGTAACACCATTTACATTATTTTCGGCGAATGACCCCCAATCTGTTGTAATTGTAGGTGTGCCACTCAACAGCATTTCAATTTGTACACCACCAAACGGTTCTACATACATACTGGGTGCAAAAGCAGCCTTGGCCCTGCTCATTAACCTTTTACGAGTAGGAACATCTGCATAGCCAACAAATTCAACATGGTCGGGTGTTTTTTCGTAGCCCATGGCCTGTAGATTATTTTGACCAGCTATTATCAGTTTCTTGTTAAGGTGTTGAGTAATTTCTATAGCAATGTGCGTGCCTTTACCTTCGTATACACGACCCATATATAAGAAATAATCGTGTTTGTCTCGGCTAAATTCAAAATCATCTAGGTCAAAGTAATTTGGTATCACTGATTCATACCAATCTTGATTACAGTGCCCTACGCCCTGCAATCCGTAGTAAGCATGATAGATTGCATAGCTTTCAAATATTTTCCATCTTGCCCAATGTCCACCGGCATAGCCTATGCCTGGTTCAACACAGATTAGGTCTTGATGAGCGTCGCAGACTGGACGAACTCCTGATCCCCAAAATGGTAAAATAAAATCGTGTTTTTGTTTACGTTTCTCAATTTCCGCAATGGCGTTTTTGTAAAAAGTTTGATAGGCATGATCGTTAGTATCATACTTGAAAAAATGTTTACGCCAATCATAGTCACCGTAGGCCTTTCTCCAGTCATTGTCGGTCAACACTGTGACATGTTCATCGCAGATTAGGTCACTGTCTTCATGTCCATAATGAATAATTTCATGGCCGCGGGCCCGCATCATCTTGCCAAATTTCCATACCTTTTGTGTATAGGCACAGGCATTGTATTCTTTACTGGTAACAGTATGTGGTAATCCTAGTATGTGAAATCTCATAATTCTCCTTGGTGCAGTCGGTAGGCTTCGAACCTACAAAGGCTGTGTCTAAGACTTTGCCCCGTCCTGCCATAAAGGCAGAGGTCTTCCAATTCCCTCACGACTGCTTTGATATTATAACATGTTAAAATATTATTACAACCTTATCCTAAGTATACCGAGCCATCTCTGCTGTTATATCTAACTTCCGGATCAAAACCTGCAAACATTTCATAATGTGGTTCATTTGGCAAAACTCTTTTACCTACAAAATAATCTCCGATATGATGTACCAAAGGACCACCTTGAGAGTCTTTAAGTTTTCCAGAGACTAGGCCTTGACCTTCGTATAATACCTTACCAATTATACCTTCGTTGAGATTTATCTGCCACCAGTTTCTATCCGGATAGGTATTCTTTAACCAAAGGCTATAATCATACCTTACCCATTTCATGTCATATAAGGTGGCCATAGGACTGAATATGGCGCTGTTTTTTTCATATCTAAGGTCACCATATAACCAATCGGTAGCTAGAATCTTGCTAGGCTCTTCATTTGAATACCAAGGTTGGCGTTGAAGTGTGATCTGGCACAACTGATCATCTGTTTGTAAAATATTAATAAGATCTGCGATTTTAACTGGCTGAATAACTTCTATATCATCTTCTTGGTGCCATATGTAATCATAGTCTCTATCTCTAATTAAATTCCAAAATTTGCTCCATGTAGCACTGAGACCCAAATTAGACTCATGCAAAATAATTTCATTATATCCAAAGTTTCTAACCAGTGTGGAAATAAGCAAATTGTTTCGTCCTTTGGGATAATCGTCAATTAAAATTTTATGAACTTCGCAGCCTTCAAAATTTAGGTTGTGCTGTGCTTCTAGTGTTCTGCACAGATATTCAATGCGATTGGTGGAAAATATAACTTGGCAAATTTTATACATACTTGTCCCAAAAAAGTTGCACACTCATCCTTGGTTCTGGTATATCATTTGAGATTATACTAACTGAATGCCACAAAGGACTTTCAAAATACACACAATCGTTATATTCTGGGCAATACCAATTATTGTGTCCATGTTGCTGATATAAAAATATGCCTCCCCAATTAACATCCCATTTACGATTCATATAAATTGTAACACCTATTCTATTACCCGTTCCATCTTCATGCCAGCGTATACCACTACCTTTTTGCCAAATATGCATAAAGCAGGCACTGAGTTGATAATCTTTGAATAATGGGACGTTGCATAGCTTGTCATAAAAGAATTGACGCCATTCGTCTAACCTCAGTATGTAGACAGGTCCGAAATTGCCTTGATAAAGGGGGCTTGTCCACCTGCCTAACTCATTAATTTCAAATAATGGATGTCCTTTACTCTGTTCATATTTGTTCCAGAGATTCTGCATATTTTCTTCATCTAAGAAGTTCTTTATAATGTTCATTATTTTCTTTCAGTATCAAAGAAAAATGTTTGAAATAATCTACCATTCTGTAGATTATCACCAAAATAATCTAGGCTGGCATGAAACAAATCTCCTCTATATATAATTAGTCTATTATATTTGTTGCCTATTCTATCAATCATATCGTATTTGGTATAGTCATAGCCTTCCCAGTCTTGAGTCTCTTTCCTGCATTGTCCTGTGGCCTTATGCCTAAATAATCCAGTGCCTGCTGTGTAAGGAGCATCTGGAGTAAGGTAACAAACCCCAGCCCACATGTTATAGGGATCGCTATGGATCCAAGTTCTGTCCTGAGCAGTGGCCAGTTGAAAACTTCCTGTATACCCACTTGATTCGTAGGCGTTGGTGATTTTACCAGCGAATTGCATATTATGTTCTATGGCCTCTTTTACGTCATTTGTAAAAAAAGATTTGGTTCTGGCTCCGGGAAAATTACCCTTCACTGAAAAGTCCTGTTGCAGAGCAAATGCTCTAACAGCGTCGGGATCAACATAAAAGTTATCAACAATAATTAATGTTACTTCCATTTTAATATCTCCAAAATTTACCAGAGGCGCCATCCCAGCCATAGACCATCCAGTTATGTTCTATTATGTGTGGTTCAAAAGGTCTGGTAAAATAGTATCCTAATGTTTCAATGTCTAAATGACTGTAGCTGGGTTGATTAAGTAAACAGGCCATGCCAGTGAACATATCTAAAAAATGATCTAAGTGTGTCCTGCTCCATCCGAATAGTATACTAACATATTGTCTTAAGGTATTGGTGTTCTGTTCCCTACGTCTATCTACCAAACCATATTGCCACTCATCACGCCATTCAAATTCTAAAGGTTTCTTATAAAAGATTTTATCTCGGTTCTGTTCATTACAGATTGATATATCAAATGAGCTATCTAAGAAATACCTACCGCTTAATTTAAAAATAAAATCATATTCTAGTAGTTCTTTTTTCCATGTTCTTAAAAAGTTACTCATGATTAGACATTCGCAGTAACTTTTATTTGGATGCGTAGTGGCTAATTTTTGTATTTCTGGAAAATGTTCTTTGACACTGATAAATTTTAAATTGCGTTGATAGTAGAATAGGTCTCTATATTTTTGCCAATCATCGCTACAGTCTAACAGATATATTGTGATATCATCTTTTTGCAGGTCTAGAAATGCTATACTCATTATGGTCTGTCTTAGACGTTCTTCTGTTGAAAAATGCGAGCGTTTATCTGAATAGGTTAGAGGGAATTTATTATCTACTTCTATAGCACTGGTTATGATAAATGCTTTTTTCATTTTCTATAAAAATCCAAGTGATAAAGATTGGTAAAATATTCGTTTAATTTCTTATGAACCACACTGTCCTCGTAATTTTCCAATGCGTGTTTCCTACAGGTAGCAGGATTAATTTGATCTATGTTTTGAAGTGCGCGAACAAATTCTTTGAATGATCTACAGCGAAATCCTGTTTGACCTTCGACAACTGTTTCTGTGAACCCACCCCAATCTGTAGTTATGGCTGGAGTGCCGCTCATGTATCCTTCTGGAACCATGTTGCCGAATGGCTCTATGTAGTAGGTAGGACCCAGTATAGCCTTGGCCTTACGCATGAGTTGTCTACGCTGTTCTGCATTGCACGGACCCATTTCTGTAACATGCTTAGGACGATTAAAATATCCTAAACTGGATACAGATCCTGGCCCTGCAATGACCAGCCTAGCTCCTACATGCTCAGTGGCCTGTATGGCAATATGAATTCCCTTTGATTCTATCACCCTACCAAAATATAAAAAGTAATCTTCTTTTTGGTCGTCGTAGGTAAATTCATCTGCGGTTATACCATTAGGTATAACATCATCCCACCAATTAGGATTCATCAGCATGCCACGCTCACCATAAAACATATGCATATGAGCGTAAGATGTGAATACTCTATAAGGTGCCCATACAGCCTTGGTATCATATCCTATGCTAGATTCTACTATTTTAAGATCTTCATGACCACGACAGGCTGCTTGGTTGTCCACACCATGAAAACAGACTATAAAGTCTCCAGGTCGTTTTCTTAGACCTATCTCTACATTGGCTTTGGCACAAAAATCTACAATATTGGGAGCACGTTCTGGCCTAATTACTGTATTACAGATAACATTTTCACAGTTAACTTCACTGCCTATAGCACCGTAGTGAACACAGTTCCATCCATAGCTCTGCATATAGTTGATAAACTTATAGGTCAGAATACTAAAAGGATCTATTCTGTTGTTGATGTGTGTTGGGCTGTAGGGACAGGCTAGTATATGTAAGGTATTCATGAAAGTAAATCGATCCATTTATCTATAACATGCTGCCAATCGTAGGTTTTAGCATGTTCTTGTATAGCAAGACAACGTTGTCTATATAGATTAGAGTCTGCTTTATATTGTGTGAGTAATTTTACTGTTTGTTCTAAAAACAATTTTTCATCTATAGGCACACAGTCCGCACCTAATGATGTTATTTTTGTTGAATAATGACCAACAGGTGTTGTTATTACTAATTTACCTGCGGCACCCGCTTCTAGAGCAGGAAGACCTGCACTTTCTTCTGTGCTGGCAATGATAACCGCATCTACTGATCTATAAAATCCTGGCATGGTAATGTATGTATTATTATAAGATTCGCTAGGCTTAAAGTCAAGACCTGCTAGGCGTACAGCTTCTGTGATAAGGTTAACACGTTTAACAGAATGATGCACATTGTTGGGATTCCAAGCTCCAGCATATCCCACAGTTCTAAGTTGAAAACTTGGTGAACTCCAATAACTGTTATAGTTTATACCCAACGGGGCAATTTCCATAGGACGAGTTATGCCTTTGCTCTGTGCTATATCACTCATCCATTCGCTAACACCAGCGAATCTTCTAAAGCGAGCAAAGTCATCATGGCCATGATGTGATATAAGATCATCTAAGTCCATTTTACCATGAGTAACGACTACAACCTTGTTAGGTCTAACGCGAGCAAAATTATGAACTAAAAACCTATAACCATGTGGATTGGTTAGGTACAGATCTGTAACTGTATCTAATTCCTCCATTTCTTTAATTGTGTATCCCTTTTGCCAAGATAGAAGTTGACAATTAAACCCGTATTGAAAAAGATATTTGGCTAATTCGTAGTGTATTGCTCCAAAAGCCCATTCTGGTTCTGTAAAGAATACTACATTTTTCATAGATGAAATGGGTGTAGTTGCCTACACCCTGTTTTCAATAACTCATGCAATTTAATTGCTTTTACAAGCGCCCCCTGTAAATGTTTGACCCGCTGGACAGGCCACATTATTGGTAGTGGTTGTGTTATTGGTATTGGAAGTGGTGGTTGTAGTGGTAGTAGTTGTACCTGTTAATTTGGCAATCGCGCTGTCTAATGCAG
>Ga0214923_10003335_pt1 | contig 20193 bp, 18 predicted proteins | sample LL1510_MetaG_FD_177993 | JGI IMG/M metagenome (GOLD analysis project Ga0214923, IMG submission 177993) | Freshwater microbial communities from Lake Lanier, Atlanta, Georgia, United States - LL-1510 | ecosystem: Environmental > Aquatic > Freshwater > Lake | place: USA: Georgia | collected...
AAGAATTTAGCACATCTTATAAATCTTTTTTAAGATATTCTAACAGAAGTATATGGGATAAGGCGTCAGGGGTGAAATTAGCACCCCATTTTTTTAATTATGCCCCTGTTTGAGAGGATGGGTAAGTCTTTATATTATTTTGCTGCAGCAGCTACTTCATTGACAAATTCAATCACCACTTGGCCAATTCCAACTGGTTCATTTTCTTTAAATTTAATCTTACCAATTGTCACATCGTGATCAGTGCGGATTGAATTTTCCATCTTCATAGCTTCAATAACTACAAGCTCTTGGCCAGCCTTTACTTCATCACCTTCTTGCACTTTAAAGCGGATAATTTTTCCAGTGATTGGTGAAGTTAGATTTACCGGTTTAGCATTTTTCTGAATCTTCGGCATGAATTTATGTAACTCAGCATTTCTTGGCGAGAATACATTCACAAACACATCTGAACCAGAATATTGCAGCAAATAGCTTCCTGTAATATTATTTTCTCTGATTTTTACACCAACAGCTCTGCCATTGACAACACCACGGAATAGCTTTTCGCCGTTATTCCATGAAGTTTCTAGCGTAAGCTCTTTTTTGTCGCATTCGGCTTTAAGATAACCGTCATTGCGATCGGAAATATTCACTAAGTAAGATTTGTCATCCAACATTACAACCCAGCGATCGGAAATTTGTTTTTCGCGATGATAAAGTTGACCAGAAATTTTACCGTTACGTTCGTAATTACGTAAGAAAACGTGAAGTGCCGTAATGATTAAAACTTCTTCAGATGCTGAATCTAATTCATTTCCCGAGAATCCTTTAGGAAATTCATTTTTAATAAAGCTGGTTGAAATATCTCCGCTCACGAATTTTTCGTTACGCATGATTGTTTCAAGGAAGCTGATATTGTGAGAAACTCCACCAATTGCAAAACCGCCCAAAGCGTGACGCATGTGGCTAATCGCTTCTTCACGATTTTTTCCGTAAGAACAAAGTTTGGCAATCATCGCATCATAAAACATACTAACTTCGCCACCTTCGTAAACGCCGGAATCAACACGAACATTTTCATTTTCTTCTGGCTCGATATAAAGATTGATACGACCAGATGAAGGTAAGAAGCCGCGCGAAGGATCTTCAGCATAAATGCGAGACTCCATTGCCCAACCATTTAATTTGATGTCTTCTTGCTTGAAAGGAAGCTTTTCGCCAAGTGCGATACGGATCATCAATTCAACAATATCAAGACCAGTAACCAGTTCAGTTACGGGATGCTCAACTTGCAAACGCGTGTTCATTTCAAGGAAATAGAAATTTCTATTTTTATCCATGATATATTCGATCGTACCTGCTGAAAAATAACCAACTTTTGCCGCCAAAGCTTTTGATTGCTCATACATTTTTTGACGAGTCACTTCATCAACAAAAGAGCTTGGAGCTTCTTCGATTACTTTTTGGTTATTACGCTGAATTGAACATTCTCTTTCGCCCAAACAGATGGTGTTTCCTTGTTTATCAGCAATAACTTGAATTTCGATGTGACGTGGATTTTCAATAAATTTTTCGATAAAGATACGATCATCCGAGAAGCTGTTACGTGCTTCGTTTGAGGCTGACAAAAATGCTTCAACCATTTCATCTTGCTTCCAAACGATTCTCATCCCTTTTCCACCGCCACCTGCAGAAGCTTTTACCATAACTGGAAAGCCAATTTTTTCTGCGATTTCTGCAGCTTCAACGTCATTTTTCACAACGCCCATATGTCCTGGAACTGTGCTAACGCCAGCGGCAATTGCGATTTTTTTCGATTCGATTTTATCACCCATCATTTCAATTGAGTGAACTGAAGGGCCAACGAAAATCACACCAGCTTTTTCCAAAGCATTAGCGAAATTACGATTTTCAGACAAGAATCCATATCCAGGATGCACCAAAGTTGCGCCAGTTTTTTTGATAGCAGCTAAGATTTTATCAACGTTTAAATAGCTTTGCGAAGAAGGTGAATGACCAATATTTACAGCCTCATCCGCCATTTGCACGAAAAGTGAGTTGGCATCAGCATCGGAATAAACTGCGACAGTTTTGATACCAAGTCTACGGCATGTTTTGATGATACGACAAGCAATCTCGCCACGGTTGGCGATCAATAATTTATGCGATTTAAACATTTGGAAAAGAAATTGATTTGCTAGAGACTGTCTTTAAAACCTACTAGAGCTTGTTGCTGAAGGGTATTTTGAAAAGTAAGCGCATGCTAAATTTGAAGATAAAAAAATCAAACTATTATCTTCCGAAATTCATCTAAAATCTCTTTAAGACACATGGCTCAACGCTTTATCAATTATATTAATCTTACCAGAATTAATCGCCCCATCGGCATTGGCCTATTATTTTTGCCCTGCCTTTTTGGAATTTTTTTGGCTGAAAAAAAATCACATTTAGATTTCTCACAAATTTTTTGGATGATTTTATTGTTTGCCTTGGGATCAACAATTATGCGCTCTGCCGGCTGTGTTGTGAATGATATTTTTGACCAGAAATTTGATCGCCAAGTTGAACGCACAAAAAATCGTCCGCTCGCTTCTGGGAAAATTAGTCAGCACGAAGCTCTAATTTTACTTTCTATATTACTTTTAATCGGATTGTTGATTTTACTACAATTTAACCTTGCCACCATCATTTCTGGATTTTTTGCATTAGCTCTGGCCGCAACTTATCCACTGATGAAGCGTATTACTTATTATCCGCAAATTTTCTTGGGATTAGCTTTTAATTTTGGAATTTTAATGGCCAATCTCGCAATTCTTGGTCGCATCAATTTCAGCTTTATCGTTTTATATCTTTCCGCGATTATTTGGACATTAATTTACGACACAATTTACGCTTACCAAGATATTGAAGACGACTTAAAAATTGGCGTCAAATCCAGCGCCATAAAATTTAGCAAAAATCCGCGAAATATTTTATTAGCTCTAAATTTATTAATGTTTGCTGCACTATTTTTGGTCGGATTTTTAGAATCTCTCAACTGGCATTTCTTTTTAATTAGCGGCGCAGCATTTTTTTTATCAGCACAAAAAATCATTACTTGCGACTTCAAGAATACCCAGAATTGCCTCAAAGTTTTTAAAGAAAATTTTTGGATCGGAAGTCTAATTTCAATTGGAATTTTTTTAGGATGATCAAAGTTGGATTATTCGGTGGCAGCTTCAATCCTCCACATCAAGGACATATTCATATTAGCCAACTTGCGATTAAAAAACTTGGGCTAAATCAAATTTGGTGGATTCCAACCGCTCACAATCCTTTTAAAGAAATAGGAATTTACGAAAGCTATGAAATTCGCTGCGAAAAATGTGAAAAAATCAGTGCTAATCATCCTAAAATTCGTATCAAAAAATTTGATGAAATTCGCACCGAGAAATTAGTCAAAATGCTGCAGAAAAAATATCCTAATTATCAATTTTTTTGGGTCGCCGGCGCCGATAATTTGGAACGATTACACGAATGGGATAACTTTAGAGGATTAATAAAAATGCTGCCTTTGGCGATTTTTAGCCGTGAGCATTTTTTACCAAGAATTTCTAAAACCAAAGCTTTCCAAATTTATAAAAAATTAGTCGCTTCAAAAAAAGCACTTCCAAAATTTAAAATCTTCCCCACCAAAAACTTAAACATCTCCTCAACCGAAATCAGAAAGAATGCTAAATTACATAGTTGATACTCATTGCCATCTTGATCTTGTCGAAAAACAGGGAATTTCTTTTGACGAAGCAATCGAAAACTCAGTACAAAATAATGTGAAAATTTTGCAGACGATTTGTACGCGAATTACCGAAATCGATAAACTTTTGGAATATACCAAAAAACACGACTTTATTTATAGTTCGGTGGGAATTCATCCCTGCAATGTTACTGAACAACCAAAAACCCAAGCGGCTGAAATTATAAAAATCTGTGAGCAAAATCCTAAAATCATCGGAATCGGCGAAACTGGTTTAGATTATTTTCACGACGTTTCCGCCATCGATTTACAAAAATTTAGTTTTATCGAACATATTAAAGCTTCTGCAGAAACTGATTTACCTTTAATAATTCATAGCCGATCTGCCGATATCGATATGATGGAAATTTTGGAATCTGAACAAAAAAACAAAAATTTTCCTGCACTTTTACATTGTTTCTCCAGTTCTAAAGATTTGGCAAAAAAGGCTTTGGATTTGGGAATCTATATTTCAATTTCCGGAATCGTCACTTTTAAAAATGCCGTCGAGCTGCAAGAAATCGTAAAATATTTACCGCTCGAATCTTTATTAGTTGAAACTGATTCACCCTATTTAGCTCCAATTCCATTTCGTGGAAAAACTAATCAACCAGCTTTTACCAAACATGTTGTTGAATTTATTGCCCAACTAAAAGGCTTAAGTGCGCAAGAAGTTACGCATCAAACCACCGATAATTTCTTCAAGATTTTCAAAAGAGCCCAAAGATTATGAAAAAGAATTTTATGGAAGAGGCCATTGCTCAGGCCAAATTAGCTTTTGAGAAAGATGAAGTTCCAGTTGGAGCTGTAATTGTTAAAAATGGAAAAATTATCGCCGCAACTCACAATTATAATTTGCACTTAAAAGATCCAACTGCTCACGCCGAGATTCTAGCTTTACGTCAGGCTGCTGAATTTCTCGATTCGGCACGGCTCGATAATTGCGATCTTTATGTAACTCTGGAACCTTGCTCAATGTGCGCTTCGGCAATTGCTTTAGCCAGAATTCGTCGAGTTTATTATGCAGCTTCTGACGAAAAATTTGGTGCTGTGGAAAATGGCACGAAGATTTTCTCCAGCTCATCATGTCATCATCGACCAGAAGTCTATTCAGGAATTTGTGAAGAAGACGCAAAAAACCTCTTGGTAAAATTTTTTAGATCAAAAAGATAAGTTTCACGTGAAACTGTTGACAGATGAAAAAAGATTTTTAGCTTGTATTTAGTTCTAAATTTCAGCGAAAAATTCTACTAAAAAATCACACAATATATGACTGATTCTCTTCAAAGAGCTAAAGTATTCTCTATCGTAAATCAGAAAGGTGGCGTTGGAAAAACAACAACCACCGTCAATCTAGCCACAGCTTTTGCTGCTGCAAAAAGAAAAGTTTTGTTGGTCGATTTAGATCCTCAAGGAAATTCCAGTACTGGATTTGGAATCATGCAATCTCAGAGACAAAAAACAATTTATGAAGTTCTGATTGGAGAATGCTCAATCAGAAATGCCGTGATGCCAACCAGAATTCCTAATCTCAGCATCGTAACCTCCACTGTTGATTTATCAGCTTGCGAAGTTGAATTAGCCTCCGCAGAAAAAAGAGAATTTATTTTACGCAAAATTCTAAAAGAAGTAATTAGTGATTTTGACTATATATTAATAGATTGTCCTCCATCTTTGGGAATGTTGACTGTCAACGCTTTGACAGCTTCCGATTCAATTCTAATTCCAATGCAATGCGAATTCTTTTCTCTTGAAGGATTGAGTCATTTATTGACCAGTTTGGATTTGGTAAAAGATAATCTGAATCACAATCTAAAAATCAGCGGCATCATTTTAACCATGCATGATCGTAGGAATAAATTGACTGAGCAAGTTGAAGTAGATGTAAGAAGTTTCTTAAAAGACAAAGTTTTTAAAAACACCATTCCAAGAAATGTCAAATTGTCAGAAGCGCCTTCTCACGGACTTCCTGCGATAATTTACGATTCAAAATGTCCGGGCTCGATTGCTTATATCAAATTAGCCAAAGAAATTTTGGACAGAGAAAAAGAATAATAATCAGTTCCACGTGAAACTAAAAAAGGAGAAAATATGAAAGAAGCAATTCAAGAAAAAAGATTAGGCAAAGGTTTGTCAGCATTACTTGGTGAAAGCAAATCAAAAAAACCTGAAGATTTAGCTAGCGAATTTAAAGATTCTCTCGACTTAATAAAACTAGTTCCAATCGACAGAATCAAAGCTGGAATTTATCAGCCAAGAAAACATTTTGATCAAAATGATCTCAACGAATTAGCTGAATCAATCAGAGAAAGTGGTTTAATTCAACCAATCATTCTACGCAAAGCCGGAGAAGATGAAGATTATGAAATTATCGCTGGTGAAAGAAGATTCCGCGCCGCTCAGATTGCTGGACTGCAAAATATTTCTGCAATTGTTAAAAAAATTAATAACCACGAAGCTCTTGAATTAGCTATCGTTGAAAACGTTCAAAGATCTGATTTATCTCTAATTGAAGAAGCTGAAGGCTATAAACAATTGATCCAAGAATTTTCTTACACTCAAGATCAAATCGCTAAAAGAGTTGGAAAAAGCAGAAGTCACGTCACAAATCTTTTGCGTCTTTTAACTTTACCACAAATGGTCCGCGATTTTCTTGATCAAAAATTAATCTCAATGGGTCATGCTCGCGCTATTATTAATTCAAATAGTCCGGAAAAATTAGCCACTCAAATTGTTAATGATTCTTTGAGTGTTCGCGATGTCGAAGATTTAGTTCGCGATGAAAGAGTTGAAAAAGTAAAAAATACTCCAATTTTACTGCGCACCGAATCAAAAATAAAATTCATCAATAATGATTATTTGGTGGAACTAGAAAAAACACTTGCTGAAATTCTAAGCATGGAAACGCAAATTTCTTATAACTCTTTTAAGAATAATGGAAAAATTACGATTAAATTTTCAGATATAGATAATATTGCTCAACTCATTAATAAATTAAAAAACTCAGAATTCGCTCAATAAAATGAAACTCCAAGCACATCCTTATTTATCTGAAATTGAAAATTACAAACCCGGAAAAGCTAAAATCGCTGATGGTAATAAAAAGGTAATCAAACTTTCTTCTAACGAAAATGCTTTGGGTTCCAGCCCAAAAGCAATTGAATCTTTTATAAATCATGCTTTGGAAGTTGTGCGTTATGCCGATGGATCTTGCACAATTTTACGAAATGCTCTGGCTGAAAAATATAAAATTAATTCTGAACAAATTGTTTGCGGCGCCGGATCTGATGAAATTTTGGCCTTCTTAACTTCTGCTTTTGCCGGAATTGACGATGAAATCATTTATAGCGAACATGGCTTTCTAATGTATCCAATCTCTGCCAAGCGAGTTGGGGCAAGGGCTCAGAAGGTTAAGGAGAAAAACCTAAAAACTGACATCGAGCAAATTTTGAGCACAGTCACTAGTAAAACCAAAATTGTATTCATAGCCAACCCAAATAATCCCACAGGGTCATATTTGAGCAAGTCAGAAATTGAGAAATTGATCAATGGCCTACCAAAAAATGTCTTAATTGTTCTAGATCACGCCTACGAAGAATTTGTTGATGCCCCAGATTATCCAAATGCTATCGAATTAGTGAACCAACATGAGAATGTTGTTGTCACCAGAACCTTCTCAAAAATTTACGGACTTGCCAGTTTGCGTATCGGTTGGTGTTACAGTTCTTTAGAAATTGCCGATATTTTAAATAAAGTACGCGGACCATTTAATGTTGGCGGACCAGCCCAAGTTGCGGCAGTTGCCGCTTTAGCTGATACCGAATTTTTTGAGAAATCCAAAAGCCATAATAAAAAATGGTTAGAAATTCTATTCAAAGAATTTGCCAATATAAAACAAATCAAAGCTCATCCATCAATTGCTAACTTTATTCTGCTTGATTTCGGCAGTGTTGATCTTTGCAAAAAAGCCAATGATCTGCTTTTATCGGAAGGAATAATTTTGCGCGAGATGCAAGCTTACGGTTTAACTAATTGTTTACGTATGACAATTGGCACCGAAGAAGAAAATCTACGCGTTTTAGAAATTTTAAAAAAATTAAATTAATGGATTTCAACAATTTAAGTTCAGCTGATTGGCAGCATTTCAGCTATTGCGCTCTGCTTTTGGTAGTTCTGACTGCCGGCTTAATGACTCGCAAAGAATTCTCGATTAACAAAACTATAAAATATTTAGCAATATGGCTTGGAGTAGCGATAGTTCTGGTCGCACTTTATAGTTATCGTTATGAATTTTCTGATTTTAAGAATCGCCTTGCCGGAGAAATTAATCCTTCCCAAGCGCAAGCTAGTGGGGGACAAATTATAATTAACGTTTCACAAGATGGACATTTTTACGTAAACGCTAAAATTAATGGAGTCGATATTCGTTTTATGGTTGATACTGGTGCCAGCGATATTGCGATTAATTTAAATGATGCCAAAAGAATTGGTCTAAATACTAAAAGCCTGATCTTTAATAAACGCTATCAAACCGCTAATGGCGTGGCTTTAGGAGCTGCGGTAACTTTAGAAGAACTAGAAATTGCCGATGCAAAATTTACTAATATTAACGCTTCTGTAAATGGCTCGGAGATGGGAACTTCTTTATTAGGGATGAGCTTCTTAAAACAGCTAAAAAAATATGAAGTATTTCAAGATAAATTAATCCTGACGATTTAACGCTTCAGTAACTTATTATTGTAAACACACAGTAAACCATCTGCCAATCTTAAGGTGAATTGTTTACCAGTTGTCGGCACGACAACGAAGCTGTCACGAATGATGTAAGTCAAAGACTGTTCATTGCCTCGGTTATCTACAACACTGATTGTTGGGATAATTAAATTGTCACTTGGAAACTGGAAGAAAGTATCTTTTCCGTCATCATAAACCTTTAGCGGCATAATATTATCAGACTTTCCCGCCAAACTAAAATCAAAATTCAATTCACCAGTTTCAGGATTTCTAGCAATTAAATTTGAAAGATTTTCGCCAATATTAGCACCCGGAAATGGAGTTTTAATGATGGTTTTATCTAAAATTCTTGGAGGTGGAGCTGGATTAGGAATGGTCAATGCAGGTGGAATTGGCAAAGGCTGTCCAAGTTGCGGATAGAAGAATCGGATTGTGTAAACTAACTCTTCATCAGCTTTTCCGTCATATTCGCCAGATCTGATATCAAAGTGATAAGTTCTTTTATTGCTGATGATGGTCATATTAGTGTGACCAGCAATTTCCAAAGGTCGGATAAATAATCTTTTGCCAGCAGGAGTCAAACGCCACGCGAAAGCTTCACCAATTGAAATCATTTCAATCTCTTCATCTTCAGCAAATTCAATAAAAGACTGATAGCCGTAGTAAAATTTTAATTCGTAAACTTCGTTGGGATTGTAAACCAGAGTTCTGATTCTGGAATCAGTTGTGATTGGATTCGTTTGCGCAAAAGAAACTTGATTTGCAGCAGCAATAAAACAGAAAGACAGCATCAAAGCCTTCGCCAGCGCACCACCAAGAGATTTGCTCAAAAATTTTAGAAGCTCAGTTGGTTTCATTTTTAGCGAAGGTTTAAATCCTAAATTGTTGCTTGATGAATAAGAGGTTAAGTTTGGCACTAGTAACTGAAAACCTCATCCGCAATCGCGTATTTACTAACTTGGAAGCCAAGAGGATTTATCAATCTTTCTTCCATGGTTAGATTTAAATCAGTAAAGAAGAAATTCATCGTAATGATTTCATCTTTGGTTGTGATTGTATCATTAATTGAAATCAATCTTAGAACACGAATTTGTGCAGTATTTCCATCGGTAAATTGCACTGATTTTATCCGCACTTCAATTCTGGAATCGGTTCCAAGTTCTCTGGCATTGATACGGTTTCTGAAATCATTGTAAACGTCTGGCGTTGAGAATAGACGGACTTTATCAACATCAAGTTTGTAGGTTTTTGGTTCGTAACCGCTGGCAGCTTGGATGAATTGATTTAAGAAATATCTGCGAATGATTTGATCGCCGGTAAAATTTTGCGCCGTCATTTGGTTGACGATTGTCGCGATACCAGTCTTGCTTTCAACCTCGATTACGTAAGGCTCAAGCGATTTTGATGACATGATGTTTTTCACGAATAAAACTGCAACCGCAACAGAAAGCATCGAGATCAAAGTGAAAAGCAAAAGGATATTACGCTGAACCACGACAATCTGGTAGCGATTCGAATACCAACTTTTGATTTTTAATTTATTTTTTTTGCTCGCTTTATCTGTTTCTGACATGCTGAAAAATAAGGGCTAAACAGGGATTGAAATTCTTTTTGAAAGCAATTGTGAAATGAATTTCGTCGCAAAGTAATTATCTTGAATAATAATATCAAGTTGTTTTAATCCGCCGTCCTTCGGCTTCTATCAAGCCTTCTCGCAGTTATTACTTCCGACAAAAATCAAAAAATATGACACTCATTGATCGAGAAAAAGTTCCTCTTTCACAGAAATTAGAACAATTGAATTGGATATTAATTTCACTAATTATCGTTCTCGCCTCGATGGGTTTTTTAATGTTGTACTCTGCAGGCGGAGGAAGTTTTTATCCATGGCTGATTAAGCAATTAGGATTCTTCACTTTCTTCTTTATCGTGATGATTTTTATCGCAATTACCGATATCAGAATTTGGTTTAAACTTTCCTACATATTCTACGCAATCGCACTGGGAATGGTTATAGTCGTTGACATCATGGGTCATAACGCCATGGGCGCAACAAGATGGTTTCGTATTGGTTGGCTAACCGTTCAGCCTTCTGAAATTATGAAAGTTTGTACAGTATTTGCCTTAGCGCGTTATTTTTACAATATCGAAGCCGATAATATCGGTAAAATAAAATACATTATCATCCCAATTTTACTGATCGCAGTTCCAGCATTTTTCATTTTTTATCAGCCTGATTTAGGAACCGCGATGATCTTAATTCTGGTTGGAATTTCAATTTTATTTTTAGCTGGCGTAAAGATGTGGAAGTTCATCATCGTTGGCGCTGCCGGACTTATCGCCATTCCATTTTTATGGATTTTTGTGCTCTATGATTACCAAAAACAACGTATTTTAACTTTCGCTGATCCTGCCAATGATCCTTTGGGAAGTGGTTACAATATTATCCAATCGAAAATCGCTATTGGTTCAGGTGGATTATTCGGAAAGGGCTATTTGAAAGGCACGCAAGGCCAATTAAATTTCTTACCAGAAAAACAAACTGACTTTATTTTTACGATGCTTTCCGAAGAACTTGGCTTCATGGGAAGTTTTTTCACCATCGCAATTTATTGTGCAATTATTGGGATTGGAATCTCGATTGCCACTAACACCAAACATCAATACGGACGCCTTCTGGTAATGGGTGTAATCAATATTTTCTTCGTCCATATGTTCATCAATATGGGAATGGGAATGGGATTAATTCCAGTTGTTGGTGCGCCGCTTCCTTTGATTTCTTACGGCGGTACAATTACCGCTTCAATGTTGATTGGATTTGGGTTGGTGTTGAATGTGGATGTGAATAAGAATCTTGATTTGAAGGTTTAACTAACCCTCATCCGTTGGTTTCGCTACGTCGAGACCACATGAACTTCCTGCCGAAATCTTAACCTCGTCATTGCGAGCGCAGCGTGGCAACCCAGTAAAATTTGCACTACTCTGGATTGCCACGCTGCGCTCGCAATGACGATGGATTATGGTTCAGATCCTAACTTTCCTGCTCCTCAACCACTTCCTCACCATTCTCATACTCTTCCAACATCGTCAAATCGGCCGTTTTCTTGCCATCAATTCCAAGTTCCGAAATATTTTTCACCGCCGAATAAACTCCACGATTTAAATTCTTCGTCAATTTCGAATAAGCTCCCACCGCTTTATTTAAAGATTTTCCAACCTCTTTCGATTCTTTAAAAACAATCGCAATATTATCGAGTAATTTGCGCACCTGAATCTTCAAATCTTCGACGTTTTTTTCCTGCTTCACACGATCAATTACAAAACGTGCTTGCGACAAAAAGTTGATTAAACCGACAGGAGTTAAAATCATCACACCACTTTCTAAAGCCTTGGTAGTAAAGCTTTCGTCATTTTCAGAAATTATCTCCAACATCTTTTCCGTTTGTAAAAACATCACGATAAAAATCTTAAAATCTGATTTATTTTTGCTACGCAATTCTTCGAATAAAAATTTGGTATAATCTTTCTTTTTCAAACTTTCGAGATGTCTGCGGAAACTATCTTTTATTTTTCCTAAAACAATTTTTTCACCTTCACTGTCGCCTGCTTTTCTTACGCGCTCAAGCTCTAAGAAATGTGGCGAAGATTTGCTATCAATCACCGTAATTTGATCATTTGGTAAGAATAAAATCACATCCGGACGCTTGGCTTCTTGTTCTCCGCCTTCAGTAATTCCACCAAAATGTGATTGTAAAATGTAATCGCCAACCGAATTCAAATCAGCTTTTTCCTTCAAACCCGAACTTTTTAAAATATTTTCTAAAGTAATTTCAGCCGCTCTGCCAGCTGATCCCGGATTAAGTAATGCATTTTTTAACAAACTACTTTCATCAACCGATTTTTTTACCTCATCATTTAACGCGGTAATTTTTGCGGTCACATTTTCAAAATCTTTAAACAGATTTTGCGTAATTTTTTTGATATTTTCCTGCTGATCTAAACTGAGTTGATTTTGCTGCTGCGAATTTCTTTTCATCAATTCTTCCGAAAGCTTGAAAAGAGCAATTTCTTTGTCTTTGTGCCATTCTTCTTTTTCAATTTTAATCTGCTGCGCTGCAGTTTTTAAAACTTCATTTTGCTTCTCAAATTCGATATTTTTTTCTTGTAAAAAATTGATTTTTTCTTCGCATTTTTCTTTTTGTTCACGCAAAGAATTAATCTCGTTTTTTGCTTGAATATTTTCAGTTTTAACCTTGGCCAAAAAATAAAAAAACGCGCTTGCACCAAAGCCGCACAATATTGTAAAAACTAACGCTATCGCCATTGTATTTTGTATTTTCGTTACTAAATCTCGGATTCTCTTCCACTTTTAATCTCATCCATTTCAATCATGATCGAGCAACAAATTCAATCGCAAATTTTCTGCACTCTACCTTTACGCGATGTCGTAATTTTTCCGCAGATGACCACGACAATTTTAGTTGGTCGTGAAAAATCAATCAAAGGTGTTGAAGAAGCCAAGCGCCTTGGTTTACCAATATTTGCCGTCACTCAAATTAACTCCGATAATGACGGATTTGATGAAAAAAGCGTGTACCCTGTTGGGGTATTGTGCAGCGTTGTTGAATCAATCCGCACCCCTGACGGAACTCTTAAAGTAATTCTCCAAGGTTTGACCAGAGCGCGCATTACAAGAATCGTTGCTTCCGAAGATATTTTTACTTGTGAAGTTGAGATTCTAATTAATCAAAGATTCGCCCTCGACAATAAAGAGACTCTAGGACTTATCAAAAGCTGTGTTCAAAATTTTAGTAAATATTCCGAAGTTAGTAAAAAAGTTACGCCGGAAATTTTGAACTCAATTGTTAAACTGCGATCACCTCATGAAATTGCTTATTTAATCGCCACTCACATTGGCGGATCGCTTAAAGATAAACAGGAAATTTTATCTGAAGATGATTTGATAAAAAAACTCTACAAAGTTTTAGAAGTTTTAAAAACTGAGATGGAAATCCTTCAGGCTGAAGTGCGCATCAACAAATCGATTCAAGAAAAAATCGCCAAAAATCACAAAGAATTTTACCTCAACGAACAGCTCAAGAATATTAAAAAAGAGTTGGGCCAAGACGAAGAAAATGAAGTTAACGAATTAAAAGCAAAAATTGCTAAGCTGAAATTGCCTGAAGCTGTAGCTGTGAAATGCAAAAATGAATTGGCAAAATTAGAAAAGATGAATCCTTATTCTTCTGAATCTGGCGTGGTTCGCAATTATTTGGACTGGATTGCAACCTTACCTTGGAAGGAAGAAAGCAAACCGATCAAAAGTTTGGACAAGGCTCAAGATATTTTAAACGAACATCATTTCGCTCTCACAAAAATCAAAGAACGTATTTTGGAATTCATCGCAGTACAAATTAAAACCAAAGCTTTGAAAGGACCGATCCTTTGTTTCGTAGGCGCTCCCGGAGTTGGTAAAACTTCACTGGCGAAATCAATCGCCGAAAGTTTGAACCGCAAATATGTAAAAGTTTCTTTGGGTGGCGTGCGTGATGAATCTGAAATTCGTGGTCATCGCCGCACTTACATCGGCGCAATGCCAGGACGCATTATTCAATCAATGCGCAAAGCTAAAACCGTAAATCCATTAATGCTTTTGGACGAGATCGACAAAATGTCTAACGACTTCCGCGGCGATCCTTCAGCAGCGCTTTTAGAAGTTTTAGATCCAGAACAAAATTCTGTTTTCTCTGACCATTATTTAGAAGTTGATTACGACCTTTCTCGTGTGATGTTCATCGCTACAGCCAACAATATCGCTGGCATTCCGGTTCCACTTCGTGATCGCATGGAAATCATCAAACTTTCGGGCTATACTGAAAGCGAAAAATTACAAATCGCCAAACAACATTTACTCAAAAAACAGCGTCAGGAAAATGGTTTAAGTGAAAAAGAATTTTCAATTTCTGACGAGGCAATTTTGACGCTGATTCGTAAATATACTTTCGAAGCTGGCGTACGTAATTTGAACCGCGAAATGGCGAATTTAGCGCGCAAAGCCACGAAAGAAATCGTCACTAAAAAAACCAAAGCTTTGCATATCACTGAAAAAAATATTCAGAAATATGCCGGTGTCGAAAAACATCATTACGGAATTGCTAAAGAAGAAGATTTAGTCGGCGTTGCAACTGGCTTAGCTTACACTGATTTTGGCGGTGACTTACTTGATATCGAAGTTTTGAAATTCGAAGGCAGCGGCAAAATTCAAATTACCGGCAGCCTTGGCGATGTTATGAAAGAGTCGGCGCAAGCGGCTTTGAGTTATGCGAGATCAATTGCTAAAGATTTCAAAATCGACGCTAAAAAATTCAACAAATACGATTTCCACATTCACGTTCCTGAAGGCGCAACTCCGAAAGACGGGCCTTCAGCTGGTGTTGCTCTTTGTGTTGCGTTGATGTCTTGCGTCAGTGGAATTGCAATTAAGAAAGATATTGCCATGACGGGTGAAATCACTTTAAGCGGCAAAGCCCTACAAATTGGCGGCTTGAAGGAAAAACTTTTAGCAGCTTTGCGTGGCGGAATTAAAACCGTTTTGATTCCTGAATCAAATCGCAAAGACTTAGCAGAAATGCCAAAAGAAGTTTTGGACAGCTTGACTATCAAGCCGATTTCATACGTTTCACAAGCTTTAAAAGAATGTTTGGTAACAAAGAAAGTGGCCAAAAAAAATGTTAAGAAATAACCAGATTCACATAATTGCCGGCCCAAACGGCGCCGGCAAAAGTTCTCACGCTCGTATTACACTTCTACCCGATTTTTTGAGCAGTAATGAGTTTGTGAATGCTGACGAGATCGCGAAAATCCTATCACCAGAAAATCCCGAAAAATCCGCAATTGAAGCCGGCAGATTAATGCTAAAAAAAATGGATTTTTTACTTGAAAGCGAAATGGATTTTGCCCTTGAAACTACGCTATCCGCAAAAACTTATCTTAATTTTATCAAGAAAGCGCAAGAACGTGGCTACAAGGTAAATCTAATTTTTTTGAAGCTACAAAGCGCAGAGCTTGCAAAAATAAGGGTGCAAAATAGAGTCAGCAAAGGTGGTCATAATATTGAACCACCAGTAATTGATCGCAGATTCCAAAGAGGTTTGGATAATTTGAAAGATTATTTATCAGTTGTTGATACCGCTTCTGTCTACGAAGCAAGCGGTCCCGAGCTTATAGAAATAGTCACAAAAAATGAGGATCAACTCATAATTCTTAACGAAAAATTGTGGAAAGAAATTTATGCGCAATGAAGAGATTCTGAAAAAAACAGAAGAGGGAATGAGAGAAAGTAATAAAGTTCTTATTCGAGAACTGGTGCGAGACTTGGAAGAGAAAGGAATATCTCCAGTCTGGGCAATTGATGGCGAAATAAAAAAATTAAAAGTTATTTGTAAAACTGAATTAAAAGATTTTGAACAGGAACTCAAACAACACGGATTAGAAAAATCCGAGTTCTGCATTCTTGAAGAAGACACCACAGCAAGTTTACCCGGCAAAATACCTCCAATTGCCGGAAATGTTATTCTGATTCATAAAAAATCAGCCAAAGTTAAAACCTACAAAGCGGGAAATAGCTCTCACTGGGTTTATGATTTTCACCGCGATTTAGAAAATAAGATCTTCAGCAACTAATCTCGATTTAACTTCCATGCAAAACAATAAAAACGTCTTACTTGCCACCATTCTTTCTGTTGTGATTTTACTGGGCTGGACCTGGTTAATCGAAAAACCAAGAATCGAGAAAGAAGAAGCTCAAAGAAAAGCTTACGCTGAGCAACATCCTAAAGTTGCTGCAGCTGAAGACTTCCAAAAGACTGATATTAAAACACCTACAGGCGCCACTCCAGTTGCCGCAAAACCAGCTGAAACAATTTTAGCGCTTAAAAGTCGTAAAGAAATTTTGAGCGAAACTGCCAAAGATCGCGTAGAAATTGAAAGCGAAAATCTCCACGGATCAATCTCACTAAAAGGCGCACGCTTTGATGATTTAACCTTAGCTAAATATTTCGAAAAAACTGATCACAAAGATGAAGTTTCACTTTTTTCACCAAGCGAAAGTAAAGACAGATATTTTGCCGACTTCGGCTGGATAAGCTCGGAAAGTGGTTTAGAACTTCCAACTCCACACAGTTTATGGAAAAGTAACAGCACAAAATTAACACCCGAAACTCCGATCGTTTTATCTTGGAAAAACAAAAATGATGTCGAGTTCTTTATCACGATTTCACTAGATAAAGACTATATGTTTGACGTTACACAAACTGTAAAAAACCATTCAAAATCTGAAATCTCGGTCGCTTCTTACGGCAGAATTAATCGCGTTTTGGCTGGAGTTCACAAACCAGTTTATATCCTTCACGAAGGCCCAATTGGCGTGTTTTCTGACATTCTTCATGAAGCTACTTACAAAGATTTAGTTAAAGAAAAACACCAAGAATTTTCTTCCGAAAGCGGCGGCTGGCTTGGAATTACCGATAAATATTGGTTAAGCTCAATTTTGCCGGACAGAAATCTAAAATATAAAGCAACTTTCAGCTACGATTCTTCCAACCAAAATAATTTCTTCGACTCAGAATTTGTCGGCCAAGAATTTAAAATTGCTGCTGGAGAAGAATTAAAATTCGATCATCACCTTTTCGCTGGAGCCAAGAAAGTAAGGCTTTTAGACAAATATTCTCAACAATATGACGCTAAACTTTTCGATCGTGCTGTTGATTTCGGATGGTTCTATTTCCTAACCAAACCGTTCTTTTTCATTATCGAATTCTTGTCAAAATTCTTGGGCAATTTCGGTTTAGCGATTTTAGCAATGACCGTTATCATCAAGCTGGCATTGTTTCCAATGGCGAACAAATCTTTCACGGCAATTACAAAAATCAAAAAATTGCAGCCGAAAATCGAAGCCATTCGCGCTAAATTTAAAGATGATAAATTGGCGCTGAACCGCGAGATCATGGATCTCTACAAAAGAGAAAAAGTTAATCCGGCGTCAGGATGTTTACCGATTTTAATTCAAATTCCGGTTTTCTTCGCCCTTTACAAAGTTCTATACGTTACGCTCGACATGCGCCAAGCGCCATTTTATGGCTGGATTCATGATCTTTCTGCCCCAGATCCAACTTCAATTTTCAACTTGTTTGGCTTGCTACCATTTGAAGTTACCAACAACTTCACTATCGGCATCTGGCCAATCTTGATGGGTGTTACCATGATCTTGCAGCAAAAATTGAACCCAACCAGTTCAGATCCAACTCAAGCCAAAATCCTCAAATGGATGCCTTACGTTTTAACATTCGTACTTGCGGCATTCCCTGCCGGACTTGTAATTTATTGGACTTGGAGCAACACGTTATCGATTTTGCAACAGTGGTTTATTAGCAAGAAGTTGAATAAAGAAACGAAATAGAATCAAAAAATATGTCCCAGAGCAAAGCTCTCAAGCGCTTTGCTCTGGGACATATATCTATTCAGGATGGGTGGCCGAGTGGCTGAAGGCGCACGCTTGGAAAGCGTGTTATGAGTAACATCATACGCGGGTTCGAATCCCGCCCCATCCGCCATCCGCTTTCGCTAAAGCTACAGCGCGATTGGGAGTTTAAACAAAAAAATGTTCACTTTGGAAATTACTGCGAATTTAGTAACCAAACTTATCACCGAACAATTTCCGCAATGGTCGCATTTGCCGATCAAACCAGTTGAAATCGATGGTCATGATAATCGCACATTTCGTTTGGGCGATAAGATGTCAGTAAGAATGCCAAGTGCGCAACCTTACTCAGCAAAGGTTTTGAAAGAACAAAAATGGCTACCAATATTAGCTCCGCATCTATCACTTTCTATTCCTCAGCCTATTGCTTTGGGAAAACCTTCGCAAAATTATCCTTGGCATTGGTCAATCTATAAATGGCTGGAAGGCACAAGCGCCAATGCTTTGGCGATTGACGATTTAAGTCTGCAAACAATTGCTCTACAGCTCGTCAATTTTTTAAATGAACTTCATAAGATCGATGTTACCGATGCTCCTTTATCTGGAACTCACAATTTCTTCCGCGGCGGCGACCCTGCGGTTTATGATTTCGAGGCAAGATCGGCAATTGCAGAATTGAAGAATTTGATTGATGCCGACAAGGCAATTTCACTTTGGGGAAAATCTTTAAGCTCGAAATGGAATAAAAATCCTGTTTGGATTCACGGCGATTTTGCCGTCGGAAATATTCTGGTAAAAAATAATCAAGTCACCGCCGTCATTGATTTTGGCGGCACGGCAGTTGGTGATCCAGCTTGCGATTTAGTAATCGCTTGGACATTTCTAAAAAATAAAAGTCGGGAAATTTTTATAGAAAATTTACATCTTGATTCCGCCACTTGGGATCGAGCACGCGGCTGGGCTTTGTGGAAAGCCTGTATAGAACTGATCAAAATTAAAGATAAAACCAGTTCAGCTGGCGCCAAACATCTGCAAATTATCGCCGAGATCTTAAACTAAATCTTTCCCTGCAAAGCCGCGCAAATATTCACTATCGGCTTATATTTTCTAGCCAGCTTAAACAAAAACGGATTGATCGTAATCGATATAATCGCGCTGGCGATTACCATGTCGTAAACGATGTTTGAAAAAATATTCAGCTTCAAAGCCAGAGCAGCAAGGATGAAAGAAAACTCTCCGATCTGAGCCAAACTTACGGCAAGAATAAGAGAATTATAAAAGCCTTGGCGGAAGACTCTCATAATAAAATAAGCAACCCGCTTTACCAAATACAACTAGCGAGAAGGCGACTAAAATAAGGATCGGTTCTTCAATTAAAAATGCGGGATTAAACAACATTCCAGCGGAAACAAAAAACAGCACGGCAAAAATATCACGCAGCGGTAAAGATTTTTCGGCAGCTTTTTTTCCAATTTCACTTTCGTTCAAAACGAAGCCCGCCATGAAAGCGCCAAGGGCGAAAGAGGCGCCAAATATTGTGTAAGCGATGAAGGCAAATCCTGAAGAAATTGCGATAATTCCCAAAACCATCAATTCGCGCGATTTAGTTTTGGCGATTGCGACCAGAAGTCTTGGCAATAGCTTTCTTCCCACCAAAACTATCACCACTATAAAAGCCGTAATTTTGACCAAAGTCAGAAATATCGACTGCAAAATAATATAAGGATCAAGCGCTTTGCCTGTAGAAAATATTTCAGAAAAAACCGGTAATAAAACCAAAGCCACAATCATCGCAATATCTTCAACAATCAGCCAACCAACTGCCACTTTACCAATATAACTATCGAGCAATTTATATTGTTCTAAAGCCCGCAGCAGCACGACTGTGCTTGCAACCGAAAGAGTGATTCCAAACATCAAACTTTCCATAAAATTATGCTTTAACAACATCGCAGCTATCAAGCAAATTAGAGTCGTCACGGTCATTTGAATAATCGCACCAGGAATTGCCACGCGATGAACTCTAATCAAATCGCTGGTCGAAAAATGCATTCCCACACCAAACATCAGAAGAATCACGCCAATTTCGGCTAATTGTTCAGCTAAATTAATATTAGCAATAAAACCCGGAGTGTTCGGCCCAAGCATCATGCCGGCCAATAAATATCCCAAAATTGTCGGCAAACGTAAACGATTAGCAAGAAGGCCAAATAAAAACGCCAACACC
>Ga0214923_10003336_pt1 | contig 20192 bp, 18 predicted proteins | sample LL1510_MetaG_FD_177993 | JGI IMG/M metagenome (GOLD analysis project Ga0214923, IMG submission 177993) | Freshwater microbial communities from Lake Lanier, Atlanta, Georgia, United States - LL-1510 | ecosystem: Environmental > Aquatic > Freshwater > Lake | place: USA: Georgia | collected...
TATTATTATTTACATTATTAAAAATATTAATAGAACTTAAATTTTTATAAAAAATAAATTTGTAACTAAACAAAATAATAATAAAAACAAATATAATACCAATAATATTACTAGTAATATTGCTGTAACAAAGACTACATTTTTTAGATTTCATTATATTTATAGAGAACTTATAGTATAATATTATATTATTTTCTAACTCTAAAGTTGCATAGCGTCATGTTGGTCTTCTAATATTGGATTAAATGATGGTCGTGTAATTGATATACCAGAATGAACTACAGGCGCCATTTTAGCAACAACTTCTTGTTCTAAAGTATAAGGAAATTGATTAAATGCTGTAAATTGTGAATTCTTTTTCTCTTGACTAGGTGCATAAGCATTTAACTCAGAACTATTTTGTAATGAAGCAGAATTAGTAATTAAATAAAATGCTACTAAACCTGCTAATACTGCTGTAATTGGATTTGAATTAATAAATAAATAAATTACAATTAATATTATAACTATTTTACCTGCTAATGTATTAATAAAATTAGCAATAACTAATGGTGTTTTGAAACCAATAAAGAAATAAATAATTAATAAAATAACTAATATTAATTCACTTCTACTACCTTTAGAAAATAATTCTTTAAATTTATCCATAGCAAGTTATTATAAATTAATATTAGATTTTAAAATTGTTTAATAAAAAAAAAATTAATAAATAAATAAATTTTAAAATAATTAGTAAAATTATTTAAAACTTTCACACTAAAATAATATTAGAATTTAACACAAGTTTAATTAAGAGTAAAACATATGATACAACAAGATAAACAAGATAAACAAGATAAACAAGATAAACAAGATAATAATGAAAATCCTTCATATTATTTGGGTCAAAAAGGTTATACAATAATAAAGTCAAGTTTAGAATTAGAGAGAAAAAATAAGATGTTAGATGATTTAACAATAAAACCTTTTTCATTAAATACAGCAATTAATAAAGTATATCCAGTTTATCGTGAGTCATCAACAAAATATTATGTACCACATTATTATGGTATAGAGAATTTCGGTCATCCACAAGTATATAAATTAAGTGAAGGTGAAAATATAAACCTAGATTTTGCTGGTTCATTATATCCAAATCAACAAGTAGTAGTAAATAGTTATTTAGAACATATTAAAGAAAAACAATGCGGTGGTGGATTATTAGAATTACCGTGTGCTTATGGTAAATGTTTAGGATATAATACTACAATTATGATGGCAGACGGTAGATTAAAAAAAGTTCAAAATGTAAAAAAAGATGATTTATTAATGGGAGATGATTCAACACCTCGTAAAGTATTATCATTAGCACATGGAAGGGAACAAATGTATAAAATAAAATTAGTAAATGATGAATATTATAAATGTAATGAAAGTCATAATATATGTCTAAAAAATATAAGTGATAATAATTATTATGTATTAAAATTACAAGATTATTTAAATCTTTCAAATGAAGAGAAATCATTATATTATGGATATAAAGCAGTGCTAAAATTTAACACAAAATATTTATGTGATTTAGATGATATAAATAATCCAAATCATCCATATAATGTCGGTTTAAATATAATAAATAATAATATAAATTATTCTCTACAAAATAAAGAAAACATACAAAATACAAACTATAATTTAAGAGATTATTTAATAAATAGTTATTCATCACGATTATTATTTTATTGTGGTTTATTAACTAGTTTAAATCCTATTATATTAAATAAAAATATTTCTATAGATGAAAATGCAGTAATAATTGATTTATTAGTTTTAGAAAATAATAATATTAAAAATACTTTAAATATAAAAACAAACAATTTAAAGATAAAAAGTTTTATAAAGTTGTTATTAATTTATTTAATAAATTCGTTAGGTTTTTATTATGTAATTATCAAAGATAAAAAATCAAAACTATTAAAAATTAGTGAATATAATCCAAATTTAGAAAATAATATTGAGAGAAATTCACAAGAAAATAACAAAAAGCCAAATTTATTTATGAAAACTCTTCATTATTTAAATAATAATTCAATAAAATACGATAATAATTTAATAACTACTAGAGCATTTGCTAAACAACTTCTCTATTATGAAGAATATTATAATTGTGATTTAAGTGAATTAGCATATATCCAATATTATAAATTTGATGTAATTAAACTCAATTATGATAATTATTATGGTTTTGAGTTAGATGGTAATAAGAAATTTGTATTAGGTGATTTTAGTGTGACACATAATACAGTTTTATCATTAAACTTAATAGCATCATTAAAAAAGAAGACATTAGTAATAGTTCATAAAGAATTTCTAATGAACCAATGGATAGAACGTATAAATCAGTTTCTTCCAAATGCACGTGTAGGAAAAATAAAAGGGCAAATTATTGATATTGATAATAAAGATATTGTATTAGGTATGTTACAAAGTTTATCAATGAAAACATATCCATCAACATTATTTAATTCATTTGGTTTTACAATTATAGATGAAGTGCACCATATATCAAGTGAAGTATTTTCCAATTGTCTATTTAAATTGGTAACAAAATATATGTTAGGATTAAGTGCTACAATGAATAGAAAAGATGGTACATCATATGTATTTAAAATGTTTTTAGGTCCTATTATATTTAAAGGAGATCGTGATGTGCGACAACCAGTAATAATACGTGGTATTCGTTATGAAGTAAATGATGATGAATTTAATGAAATAGCATATGATTATAGAGGTAATCCAGCATATAGTACTATGATAACAAAATTATGTGCCTATAATCGTCGTAGTGAATTTATTTTAAAAGTTTTAAGAGATTTATTAATAGAAAATCCAAACCAGCAAATAATGATATTAGCACATAATAAAAGTCTATTAACATATTTATATGATGCTATAAAAGAGCGTTCATTAGCTACAGTAGGTTATTATATAGGTGGTATGAAAGAAAAAGCGCTTAAAGAAACAGAACTTAAACAAGTAGTAATTGCTACATATGCTATGGCATCTGAAGCACTAGATATAAAAACTTTAACAACATTAATAATGGCTACACCAAAGACAGATATAGAGCAAAGCGTAGGTCGTATATTACGTTCAAAACATAATAAACCACTTGTAATAGATATAATAGATAGCCATAGTTTATTTCAAAATCAATGGTCTAAACGTAAGGTATTTTATAAAAGAGAAAATTATAAAATAACTTTTACAACAAGTATAAATTATAATACAAATTTTGATAGTTGGAAAGTATTATTTGAACCTTCTAATATAAAAAAAACAAAAAAAAATTGTGAATTAAATAAAAATATAAATTATAGTCCAAAAAATCCTTTAAATTTAAGTTTAAAAAGTATTACAAATTCAAGTGATGAAGATGAAGATGATGAAGATTTCAATTTATTAAATCCAGTTTTAAAAAAGGTGGAGGGGCGCATTCCCCAAGTTGATACCGATGAAGATATTATTGATTCTGACACCGATGAAGATTATGATACAAATAAAAATAATGAAATTATTAGTATTAATGATAATGGTTTAATAACAAAATTAAGAGAAAATAGCAAAAAACAACCAAAAGAAAAAAAAACAAATAAAAAACCGCAAATTAGTGATGAATTATGCTTTTTAGGACCACCTAAAAAATCATAGAATAAATATACATTAATGCTAATCCAAAAGGTAAAAATAATGGTTCTTTATAGTTAGCATAACTCCAAATTATAACAATAAATACAGAGAAAAGATTTTTACGTGGTAATAACTTATAACAATCAGGTGTTCTAAAATAAATCCATAATCCAGCACAAATAAGTGATATAATAATCTTAATATTATAATTTGTAATATTTTGTAGTTTTTTCATTAAAATACTATTGTAAACTATTATAAACTATTATAATAAAATAATAAATATTATATAAATAATTGAATGTGTAATTATTGAAATTAGTAATCCATATAATAATACTGGATCTGACATTTCATAAAATGAAAAATTAGGATTAGTTGTTCGTAAATATATTTCAGTAAACATAATATGTCTTGTAATATTATAATATAATTTTTTACAATATTATAATATTATTATGTCGGTGTAATTTATTTTGAAGAAAATCCAGTGTTAGTCATTCTATTATAGTTATCAATACAATTACCTGTTAATGGTGTATATGGTACAGGATTTGCTAATGCTAATTGAGAAGGTGGTAAATAAATACCACCAGTAGAATATGATGCAGTTGCAGGTACATTACTTTCAAATTGTGAATAACCACCCTTCATACCAGCAAATTGTCGTCCAAATTGCCGTCCCATATGTCGACTAATTTGACTGCTTCGTTGTCGTCCTCGTGATATACTTCTAGATATTCCTCGTGATATATTTTTTGTTAAACTTTTAGTTCTTTTAAATGATTTTCTAAGAGAACGTCGTAATTTATTTAATCTTCGCTTTGTTTTAATTTTTGTTCCAGTCATTGTTTTATAACTTTTAACAATATTTTTTATTTTTCTTTTAATTTTTCTTATTGATTTTTTAGAACGTTTTGTTCCTCCATTCATTAATGGATTAATTTTATTAACACAAGGTATTTGTGTACTAGTAAAACCAGCAGAATAATTAGAAGATGATGAATTTATATTATTAAAATTTGTAATAGGATTGATATTACCATAGCCCATATTTGAAGCATCTGAACCAGCAGACATATTATATTATATTAATATTAAAAATTCTTATAGTTTTTATAGTTCTTATTTACTATATATAGAGAAAGATATATTTTATACTTTACATAAAGGTATCCATTTTTTAAAATTAGAATTATAAATACATTTGAATTTGATACATTTATCTAAATAAACAAATTTAGTAGTATCTTCATTTTCAAATTCATCTTCACTATCGCTAATTTCTAACTTATCCAAGTCCTGATTTTCTTTAATAACACGAAAATAATCATTCATCATTACACTAGTTTTATAATCAGGAATAGATGCTAGTCCAATAAATATAAATTGATTATTAACTAAATCATAACAATTATAAATGTCATTTTGAAATTCAGGTTTAATATATAAAAATTTAAAATATTGTTGTTGCTGTGTAGAACTTAATTTATGTTGTTTAAATTGATTTTTATAAATATTATTATTTTCTTTAAATTGATTTTTATAAATATTATTATTTTCTTTAAATTGATTTTTATTAATATTATTATTTTCTTTAAATTGATTTTTATTAATATTATTATTATCTTTAAATTGATTTTTATTAATATTATTATTTTCTTTAAATTGTTTTTTATTAATATTATTAATATTATTTAAAGAACATTTTAAATAATCATTATAACTTAAAGAAAAATAAAAATTAATATCATAATAATCAATAATATGTAATTTATCTAATGATTTTTTTAATTGTATATTTTTATTTAAAACATAATCTAATACATCATAATTAGATGTAATAATTGGAAAACAAAATATATTAGTTTCTAAATTTTTATCTTTTAAATTAGTTAAAATATCAAGAAATTTCGTAATTTTTTTAAGCTTGGTTAAATAGTTTTCATTTACAATTTTATAACCATAATAATAAAAAATATCAATAATAGTATAATAAGTTTTATTATTTGAAATATATTCAACTGCATAAAATAAATTATCTCTTAATATAGGATTATTATTATTGTTGTTATTAACGTTACTAATATAATTCTTTACAAAACTCTCATTAAATTCTAATATTTTATGTATTTTTAATGCATAATTTTGTGTTAATTCAAAAATAATTATTTTATTATGTATAAACCATAATATTGTCTTTAATCCTTTTGGTAACGCCATAATTAATTTAGAGTTTTCATTATGTTTATTATTAGATTTTAAATGTACTTTGTTATGAATTATATTTTCATAAGAAAGTTCAAATTCTGGAAAATTATTTAATAAATCATTAATATTATCATTCTTATTATTGTTATTATTCCTATTATTAATTCTATTAATATTCCTGTTTGTATTAATATTCCTGTTTGTATTAATATTCCTGTTTGTATTAATATTCATGTTTGTATTATTATTGATATTATAATTTCTTTTTGTATTAAATTGAGAATTATTAATATTAATATTTTTATTCATTATTTAATCACAAAAATCAATTTTCATTTAATTTATTAAATTATTTTTAAGTTGTTTTATATTAATATATCTTTTTATAACTTTAATCTTTAAATGAATTTAAAAAATTCTTTAATTCATTTTTCATTTCATTTTTCATTTCATTTTTAATAATATTATTTTTAAATTCATTAGATTTGTTAAAATCATTAGAATTATTAAAATCATAAAAATTATTAAAATCATTTGAATTATTAAAATCATTAGAATTATTAAAATCATTAAAATCATTAGAATTATAAATTGAATAATCTGAATAATTATTATTAGTATTTGATGTATTATAATAATCTAAATTATTAGATTGTTTATTTAAATTTTTATTAATAGTTTGGCTATTTGTTTTATTTATTGTATTTATATTTTTTTCTCTTAAATACATATTATTTTCTGATAGTTTCAAATTACTATTTTCTCTTAAACTAGAGTTTATTACTGAATTCATTAATTCATAATTTTGAAAAGGTGTGTTTACTAAATCCTTTAACTTTGGTGTTGTTAATGTAGATTTAAAAAATTCTAATAAATAGTGTAATATTAATATTATTATTATTGAAATAAACGCTATTTTAATAATCCATAATAACATCTAGAATTTTTATATTATTTATAATTAGAGAGAAAATGTTATTATAATTTAAACCTTTGAAGATTTAAAACAAAAATAAAAACAAAAATAAAAACAAAAATAAAACTATTTAAAAAATTTATCATTATATTAATTAATCTTTAATACAATTTATTATTATTAATGTCAAATTCACTAGCTATTATTATTGTTGAAAAATCAGGATTATTAAAAACACTTAATATTAAAGATTTTAAAATAAATGAATTATTTAAAAAATGTGGTTTTAAAAAATCAGATAATTTTATTTGTCATGCCCAGTGGAAAGTAAAAATTAATAATTGTAAATATTTAATTAAATGTTTTGGTAAAATAGATGGTCGTGCTAATAACGAAAATAAATATGAATTTCCACCACCTATTGATAATACATTATTTTTTGGTGCGTGTGCTTTATTAGGACAAATTTATGATGAACACGGAGAATTAAGTTATTTTAATTTAACGATTGATTTATGGAAACAAGTTTATGAAAAATTATATGGCGGATTTGAAGATTTAAGTGTTAGTGCAAAAGCAGATGAAGAAGAACCTGATGAATTAGATAATATACCTTCTTATATGAAAACAAAAGAAGGTTATTTAAAAGATGGATTTGTTGTTGATAGTAAACCTATAATAAAAGATTTAGATTTAAAAAACTCTAAATTAATTAAAAAGATTACTAAATCAAGAGAAATTTCAAATTTAAATTTAGATATTAGTAATAAACAAAATAATAAACAAAATAATAAACAAAATAATAAACAAAATAATAAACAAAATAATAAACAAAATAAAGTTTTTGAAAAATCTAAAATTAATAAATTACAACAAATGAAAAATAAACAAATTAATCAATTTAATATAAATAATATAACAAATAAAACAAATGAAAGTAATGAAGACGAATTAATAGAAAGTGATGATTATGAAAATGATGAAAATGATGAAAATGATGAAGAAAGTGAAACTAATGAAACTACTGAATTAGATGAATTTGAAGATACAGAAAGTTGTTCTACAATATTAAAACAAAAATCAAAAATATTTAATAAAAATTCTAACAATATATCTAACAAAACATCTAATAAAATATCTAACAAAATATCTAACAAAATACTAGAAAATAATTCAAATGAAGAAAATACAGAAATGGATAATAATAATGATTATGATTATTATTCAGAGTTAAGTGAAGAGTCATATTTATAGTATTACAACTAATTTTTCATAAATATTATAATTTTTATATAATAATTTTATAATTATAAATAATAATATTATAAATAATAATATTATTATTTATGAATTATTTATTACAAAATAATTTATTACAAAAACAAAAATTAATTGAAAAGTTAAAAACAAAAAAAAAAATAGACAACTTTATAATGAATTTTTAAGTTTTAATAGACCATTTACATTAAGTAATAATTATAATTCTGTAATTCCATTAAATATATATACGTGTTGGCATACTTCTAATTTACCACCTTTTATGAATAAAAATGTTGAATATTTAAAAAGTTTAAATCAAGAATTTAACGTCCATGTTTACGATGAAGAAAAATGTAGACAATTTATAGAAATAAATTTTGATTATGATGTTTTAAATGCTTATAATAAATTAATTCCTTGTTCTTATAAATCAGATTTATGGCGTTTTTGTGTATTATATAAAAATGGTGGTATTTATGTAGATATAAAATATGAATTTATTAATAACTTTAAATTAATTGAATTAACTGATAAAGAATATTTTTGTAAAGATAGAGTAGAACACTGTGTTTATACTGCACTAATAATTGTTAAACCAAAAAATGAAATATTAAAATATTGTATTCAAAAAATAGTAGAAAATGTTAAAAATAATTATTATGGTAATAGTTGTTTAGATCCAACTGGTCCTGGTTTATTAGGAAGATTTTTTTCACAAAATAAAATTAATAACTTAGAACTTGAATTTAGAGATACTACTTTTAATAATATTGAAAAAAATTATATTTTATATAAAGGTGATAAAGATAATTATAAAAATAAAAACATTATAATAGGTAAATATTATGATAGTTATAGAGAAGAACAAAAGATATATCAAAAAAATAAATATTACGCAGATTTATGGCGTGAAAGAACCATTTATTTATCAAACTAATAAATAAAGCAAAATAAAAAACTACTTTTTTAGTTGGTTTAATATTATCAAATTTTATTTAAAATTGAAAATATTTAAAACTAAAACTCTAATTAAAAGTTACATTAATATAATATATCTAACTAATTAATAATGTTTGAAACTATTGAAAATCCAGAATTATTTCGTATATCAATTAGAGAGAAAATAAACGAAAAACTAGATAATGAAAAAGCATCAATAAATTTAGAAAAAGGGATTTTTAATTATTCATTAAAAGAAGCTTCATCCAAAAAAGTATTAAAAAAATGGGATAATAAATGTTTTATTCAAATATATTGCACTCATTTAAGGACTATTTTAAATAATTTAAATGATGAATTAATACAAAATATTAAAAATGGTTTAATTAAAGCAAGTGATGTAGCCTTTATGACACATCAAGATTTAAAACCAGAAAAATGGGCTTCATTAATAGAGGCAAAATCAAAGCGTGAAAAAAATAAATTCGAAAATGTTATGGCAGCAGCAACCAATTCTTATACGTGTCGTAAATGTAAAGGAAATGATTTTACGTATTATTTACAGCAAGTAAGGTCAGCAGATGAGCCAATGACTTGTTATTTAACATGCTTAAAATGTGGTTTTAGATTTAAGACAAATTAAATACAATTAGGGAATAAAGTTTCACTTAAAGAGCACAGCACCTTCTTCTGTAATAATACGACAAATTTCACAGATAAATTAACGACATAAATTAACGACATAAATTAACGACATAAATTAACGACATAAATTAACGACACAAATTAACGAGATAAATTAACAAGAAAATTTTTAGGAAGAATTATTACCGCTAAACCATATATTTTTTATATTAGTATCTGGAAAACTAGCATCTAATTTTCTTAAAAAAACAGCATAATTATTATTTTTTAAACTATTTTTTATAAAATTTATATCATATTCATTAACAGTCTTAAATACATAAGGACTTGTTTTACTAGACATTCGTCTCCAATCAGTAATATGAGATGAATTATTAATTAATGTCTCATTATTTAGTTGATTAAAATACTTTAATATTACAGCAAATAGGGTTTCGTTGGCTAATCCACCTGAAATTATAACATTCATTAATTTTCTCTCTACTTTTGGAAATAATAAAAATAATTCAATATGTTTTTTAGTTGCTATAAACCATGGGTCTTGGGCTAACCAGTACTTTCTTGGTATTTTAGCTAAATTAGCTCTTTTATGAAAATTAGGGTTCCAATACGCTGGCTTATAACTAAATATAGACTTATTATAATTAGTAGTAAATAACTCCGCAAATTTTTCAGGACTAATAATAGGACAACAACTATCAGTTAAAAAACAAAACCAAGTATTTTCTTTATTATGATTATAAGAATAATACATAAGTGAATAATAAGCAGGTATTACATAATAATATGATGTAGGATAAATTAGTGTACTAGGAATACAACGTTCTCTTATCCACTGAGATTTAATTAAGTTAATATCTTTATAATAAAAATAAACATTAATTATGTCTTTATTAGGTTCTATCCATTGTTTCCATAGTTCTTCTTTTAATAAGATGTGATTATAATTAATAATAAATAATAATGCTATTTTCATAAGTTTATTAGTGTTTTTTATAATATAATATTTTGTTTAATATAACTAATTTTTTTCTCTCAAAATTATCTTTTACAATCTTTATATTTTTATTTTTTTTTGTAATTTATATAATAACTACATATTACATATGAACTATTATAAATATTTAAATTTTATAATAGTGCTAGTAACATTAATAATAGCAACACAAAGTTTTATATTTTCTCTCCAAATAAAAAATGTTAAAATTGATAAATATCTAAATAAATTAAACCAAAATTTTAATAATTTTAATAATTTTAATAATAAAAATGAGAAAATACAATTATTGACACTTAAAAATATTAATCTTAAAAATGTTAATCTTAAAAATATTAATTCACTAAATAATTTACAAATTAATTTACTAAATAATTTACAAAATTTACATTTTAATACATTAAATAAGTTACAAAATTTTAATAAATTAATATTATTAAAAAAAGTAATAGATAAGTTATTTAATAAAACATCTAATGACCTAATTAATAACTTAAATAATGTCTCAACTAATAACTCAATTAATAACTCAACTAATAACTCAACTAATAACTCAATTAATAACTCAACTAATAACTCAATTAATAACTCAATTAATAACTCAATTAATATTACAAATGAGCCAATTAAAAAACAATATAAACAATGTATAATATCATCAAAAAATAAAAAAAGTTTTTGTAACTCTCAAATTCCTATTTTTTTAAAACAAAACCATTTTGTTGGTAAACAACTTATTACAATATCACCTGGTGGATTTAAAGGTTTTTATTCATTAGGTATTTTAACTTATATTAAAGAAAATTATAATATTGATAATTGTATATTTTCTGGTGCTTCAGCAGGCGCATGGAATGGTTTATTTATGTGTTATAAAGGTCCTTCTATGGATTTTATATTTAAACTTATTGATGAACGTTTATTAAATGCTAGAACAATTAGCGAATTTCAATATATTATAAAATATAAATTATTAACTAATTATAGAGAAGAAGATTTTGATTTATCTAAATTATTTATTGGTGTAACAACATTTAAAGGACTTAGACCAAATATTAATATTTATTCAGATTTTGAAAATTTAGAAGATGCTATTAATTGTTGTATTGCTAGTTCTCATATTCCATTTGTTACTGGTGGTTTAACAAATAAATATAATGATTTATTTTCATTTGATGGTGGTTTTAGTAATTATCCTTATTTAAATACATCACGGATTATTCATATTAATCCAAGTATATGGAGTAATATAGAAGAATTTATACCAAATAGTATTACAAGTGATGCTTCAAAAAATAAAATAAACAACTCAGTTTCATCAAATTCATCTAATTCATCAAATTTAACAGATGTAATGTACGGTTTTAAACCATTTAAATCACATTTTAAATCATTAAAAAAATTTAAAGAAATATTTTCTTTATCAAGGAATAATTTATTAGAATTATTTGATAATGGTTATCAAGATGCTAAAAATCAAAAACATAATTTAGATAAAATATTTATAGTTAGGAAAACTAATGATTATCCATAAGATATAATTCTTTTCTAACTTTTGAGAGAAGATATAAATATATTAAAAACCTAACATTTCAAGGTCTTTTAAATGCCAATATTCAAACATTCCACCAGGTATAGGTCTTTTTATAATAAATGGTATTCGTTTTTGTTCTAATTCCATTTCAGCAATAATATAACTATCTATAATATTCTCAGGTACATTAATTAATGGTTTACAACCATTCTCTATTTGTTTAGCACGCTGTCCTAATACACGTGTTCTTTCATATTTAGTTAAATGTGGTAATGTTTTATGAAATGGATCTATAATTATTCCATCACTGTTTTTAATAATTTTAGATAATTTAATAACTTCATCATAATTTACACTCATACATTCTGGATGAAATTCATTAATATAATTATTATTTAAGTCGTTTTCAAATTTCATTAAATAATTTTCATCATATCCATCTTCTTCTTCATCATTATCCATTAATATTTGTTGAAGTTGTTTTTTTGTAAGTTTTTTTTGTTTTCTTTGATTTTGTTTATTTCCTTTTTGTTTTCCTTTATTTTCATCATCATCTTCATCATTATCTCCGTTATCATCTCCGTTATCATCTCCGTTATCATCATCTTCATCTCCGTTATCATCTTCATTATCATCTTCATTATCATCTCCATCATCATCTCCATCATTATCTTCTTCGTCATCATCTCCATCATCTCCATCATCTCCATCATCTCCATCATCTCCATCATCTACATCATCATCTTCGTCATCATTTCCTTTTTTTTCATAAACACCCCCATCATCTTCATCATCTAATTCACCAGCAACATTACCAAAATTTTCATTTTGTTCTTCATCGATTTGTGCGTCGTCAACACGTTCATCTTCATAAAATTCTTCATCATCATTAATATCTATATCTAATGAGTCATCTAAATCGTTAGTATTTTTTATTTTAGTAAATTTACTAGATTTATTTGATTTTAAAAATTTTCTCTTTGATTTAACAGATTTTTCATAATCATTAAAATCAAAATCATTATTATCCTTATTTTCATTACTATAATTTGAGCCATAGTCAGAATCATCATAATCATCATTATTAGAAGCCATAATAATAATTAATTAGTTTTAAGTTTTAATATTTTATTAAAATATAATAAATTATTCAATTTTTAAAATAATTAAATTAACAAAATATATTAAAATATATCAAAATATATTAAACCTAATGTATTAATAATATAATTAATATGGATAAAATTATTACTCGTGAGACAATTAATAGATTATTAAAAGATGTTAGAATGTTAATGAAAAATCCTTTAAACGATCAAGGTATTTATTACGTTCATGATGATACAGATATATTACAAGGTTATGCAATGATAATAGGTCCATCAGATACTCCATATTTTGGCGGTTATTATTTATTTAAAATTAATTATCCATATGATTATCCTTTAAATCCACCTAAATTATTATATTGTACTAATGAAAATAAAGTACGTTTTCATCCTAATTTATATGTATGTGGTAAAGTTTGTTTAAGTATTTTAAATACGTGGAGTGGAGAACAATGGACTTCATGTCAAACTATTTCAAGTGTATTATTAACATTATTAACAATATTTACAGAAAATCCTTTATTAAATGAGCCAGGAGTAAATAAAAACCATGAAGATATAGAAAATTATAATCATATTATAACTTATTCAAATTTAAATAGTGCTATTTGTTCTTTATTAATGAAAAAAGAAAGCATTTATTTTCCTTTTTTTGATTTATTTTATGATGTAATGAAAGAAAATTATATTAAGAATTTTAATAAATTAAATGAAATAGCAATATTACAAAATGAGTATTTTATAAAATTATATCAAGATGTATTTGAAAATACACCAGAAACAATAAGAGTAAATAATAAAGGAATATTAACTAAAGGAAAATCAAAAAAAACAGAAGTAACTAACTCTATTCCAAATTTAAGTAAATTAAAAATAGATTTTATAATAGAAGATGATAAAATTATACCTATTATTTATACTAATATGTATGGAATGTGTATTAAAATAGATTATTCACAATTAATTTATAAATTAAATGAAGTTTATAGTTTATTTTAGATCTAAATTACCAAGGGTGTAATATTATGTTTAATATTATGTTTAATATTAGATTTTTTACACCAACATGAAAGATATTGTTATGTTATGATTAGGATTATTTTTTTATTATGAAAAAAATTGAATAATAATTAATATATTAATAATTATAATAATATATTAATAATAATATAATATAATTAATTATGCACTTTTGTAATTTATGCTCTAATATGTATTATATTAGGATTAATGAAAATGACCCAAATAAATTGATTTATTATTGTAGAAAATGTGGTAATGAAGATAGTTTATTAGCAAGTAATGCATTAAGTATTTATAGTAATCAAATAAAAAATAGCGAACAAACTTATAAGCATATTATAAATAAATATACAAAATATGACCCAACATTACCACGAATAAATAGTATTTTATGTCCTAATGATAAATGTCCTACAAATACTGATAAAAAAGAACGTGAAATTATTTATATTAGATATGATGACGTTTCTATGAAATATGTTTATTTATGTAGTGATTGTGATAATGTATGGGAAATAAAAGAATAATAATTCGTACATTTAGAAAAGGTTGAACCAAAAAAATTAAATAAGGAATTGGTCTTAGGTTATACAGAATTTTTTTTTTACACCTTGTAAAAAATTGAAATAAAATTAAAAATTGATTTTAATAAATTATATTAGAAAAATATCAATATATATTAACTAATTATGAATGTATCAAAATTAACGTCACAATATAAAGACCTTCCTGAATTTCTCTCAAAGCATAATATAAAATCAAATAATATAATTATTAATGAAAATTTAAATTCAAATTTTAATGATAATAATACTAATAATGCTAATAATACTAATAATACTAATGATATTAATGATGTTAATATTAAAAATGATAAAAAATATACACATACAAGAATTCCAGATAAATCATTAAATATATATCCAGGTTGTTATCTTATTCCACGTGAAGAAATGGATGTATTTTACCAATTATATTATCAACACGTGTTTGTGAATAAAAATAAAGAATATTTAACAGAAAAACAATTAGAAAGCGGTGGTCCATTAGCAATTGATTTTGATTTTAGATATTCTTGGGAAACAACTGAGCGACAACATAACAAACAACATATTATTGATATGTTTGCATTATGTTTTGATATACTAAAAGAATTATTTATATTTCATGAACAAATGCCATTTCCTATTTATATTTTTGAAAAACCAAATGTAAATAGACTTGAAGATGGTACTTTAACAAAAGATGGTATTCATGTATTAATTGGTATTAAATCAGACTTAATAATACAGTCAATATTACGTGATAAATTAATTGAAAAATTACCAGAATATTGGGATTTACCATTAATAAATGATTATGAAAGTGTAATTGATAGTGGTATTAGTCGTGGCACAACAAACTGGCAATGTTATGGTTCGCGTAAACCAGGAAATGAATGTTATGAACTAACATATCATTTTATTATAAACTATGATGCTAATGATGGTGAATTTACTGTAGATGAATTACCAGTAGAAAATTTTAATTTAATTGAAAATTTAGAAAAATTAAGTGTTACTTATGAAAATCATCAAAAATTTGAATTAAATCCTAAAATAATAGATATTTATACTAAGCTTAAATCCAATAAATCAAAAAAAGCTAAATTAACATCTAAAACAAAATTTAATTTAATTAAAATTAATGATGGAATAAATGATTATGATTATGAAGATAATGATGTTATTACACTTGATAAAATAATTAGCCAAGAAATATTAGTAAAGTCAATTAATAATATAATGAAAAACTTAAAAGAAAATGAATATGAATTAAGAGAATTACATGAATATACACAAGCATTACCAGCACGTTTTTATGAACCTGGTACACATAACGCTAATCGTCAAGTAGCATTTGCCTTAAAACATACAGATGAACGTTTATTCTTATCATGGGTAATGTTACGAAGTAAAGCATCAGATTTTGTCTATTCTACTATTCCTCAATTATATTGCGAATGGAAGAAATTTAGTCGTAGTAATAAAAATAATGAAATAGTGACAAAACGCTCTATAATTTATTGGGTTAAAAAAGAAAATTATGATGCTTATGAAAAAATCAAGAAAACTACAATTGATTATTATATTGATCGTGCATTAGAAACATGTACAGAATATGATTTAGCAGTTATTTTAAAAGAAATGTATAAAGAAAACTATGTATGTGTTAGTTATGATAAACGAGGAATTTGGTATAGATTTAAAAATCATCATTGGGTTATGGATAAGGGACTTAGTTTACGAGAGAAAATTTCAAAAGATTTATATAATTTATTCACTAAAAAATCAGAGCAACTTGAAAATGAAGTCGTTGAATATAAAGACGACGACCAACGAAGCGAGTTTTTAAAGAAAAGAATAAAACTAATATGTGATGTCAAAATAATGTTAAAAAAAACAAATCATAAAGACCATATTATGAGAGAAGCAGCTGAAGTATTTTATGATGGTGATTTTATTAAATTAATTGACACGAATAAATATTTAATGTGTTTTAATAATGGTGTTATTGATTTTGAAACTAAAAAATTTAGAGAAGGTTATCCAGAAGATTATATTACAAAATCTACGAAAATTAATTATATTCCTTATGATGATAATATTAATAATGAAGACTATAATAAACAAAAAAATGAAATTATTGAATTTATGAATAAATTATTTCCTATTCCTGACCTTTACGAATATATGTGGGAGCATTTAGCTTCTTGTTTAATTGGTGTAAATAAAAATCAAACATTTAATGTATATCACGGTAGTGGTTCAAATGGTAAATCAATATTAGCAGATTTAATGTCATTAACATTAGGCGAATATAAAGGAACTGTACCTATTACATTAGTTACTGAAACACGTAATAAAATTGGTGGTACATCAGATGAAGTATTAAAACTTAAAGGTGTGCGTTATGCAGTGATGCAAGAACCTTCAAAAGGTGTAAAATTAAATGAAGGTATTATGAAAGAACTTACTGGTGGTGACCCATTACAAGCACGTGGATTATATTTAGAGTCTGAAATATTTGAACCACAATTTACACTTGTAGTATGTACGAATAATTTATTTGATATTGAAAGTAATGATGATGGCACTTGGCGTCGTATTCGTAAGTGTGATTTTCCTTCTAAATTCGTAGATGAAGGTGAAGTTTATAATGATGAGACAAAGTGGATATTTACAAAAGATAAATCACTTAAAGATAAACTACCACGTTTAGCGCCTATATTTGCTTCATTATTAGTTAAAAAATGTTTTGAAACTGATGGTATTGTAAAAGATTGTGAAACAGTAATGAATGCTTCACGTGGTTATAGAAAAAATCAAGACTTTATTAGCGCATTTATTTTGGAAATGCTTGAGAAAACTGATAATATTGATGATAAAATTGGTAAGAAAGGATTAATGGAAGAATTCAAGTTATGGTTTCAACAAGAACAAGGTGCTAAGAAAATACCAAAAGGTGAAGAATTATATGAGGCTATGAATAAGCGGTTTGGTGAATGTACTAAAAAAGGGTGGTATAAAGTTAGGTTTATACAAAATAAAGATGATGATAATGAATTTACTAATGAAGAATAATTTATAAATTAAATACTAAATATACATTGACCTATCATATATAGACTATTGAAATTCATGTATTTCTTCAAGTTTATAACATTATTATATTTTATAATGTTATAAATGTTAACTAAATATTTAATTGCTCCATCATTAAGTTCACTTTTTATTACTGGTTTGTTATTATTATTAATAATAATTATTATTGTTATTAATTTGAGAGAAATTTCTAATTTTCCATTAACTAAGAAACTTATATTATTACTATTGATTACTATTACAATTGGAGTTCACGGATTAATACATTTAGGTGTTGAAGTTAATTATAAATTTAATCCCTATAAATGGTTGTAATAAAAATGTTTAATCAATTTATTATGTTTTTTTCTTAATTTTTTTATTTGTTTTTTTCTTGATTTTTTTTATTTGTTTTTGTTTTAATTTTATTTTTTTACCACCTAAAGGATTTATCCTTGAAATTGGTCCTCGTAAATCGGTTTGTATTCCTATTGGTGTAGATTGTTTTAATCTAAAATTTCTTTTTTTTTTTGTACGTTCTAATCCATATACTTTAGTTTCTGACACATATGCTTTAGGTATATTTAAATATTCAAAACCATTTAATTCATCTAAATACATCGTCCATTTGTTATTAAGTAGAAATGAAAATAAACGTGGTTCTTCATTAGTAATTACATCTAATGAAGATTGTAAAATAGATCTATATTTTGTTAGAATATCATTGCGAGAAAAAACTTCTACTTCAATAGTATTTTTTAATAAAATAGATATTATTTTTTTCAAATTATTTAATACATTTAATAAATCATTATTAATTAATAAAGTGACATTATATTCAAATAATAAATTATAAAATAATAGTTTATATAATAATTCATCAGAACTATCATAATATAATAATTGATTAATTAATTGATTATATTTATAAGCAAAAATGAAAAAAAATTCTTGTTCTTCTTTATTTAAAATATTTTCTTCACAAATAACTTTAATTAACATTAGTTTAATTATATTTCTATAATCGTCAAAATCTAAATCATTTATATTTACAAAATTATCTAAGTATGCAATTTTTGTAGTAAAATCAGCAGTATTTATATCTGCTAAATTATCTATAAATTCTTGATTATTATTAAAATAATTTAAAAAAATATCATATATAGAGTTTCTATATAAAAAATTAATTAATTTATTATTTTCTTCATTAAAATCATAATCATAACCACCTTTTTGATATTTTATTTTTTTATTTTTATTATTTAAATTTTTTCCACCAGCTGTTTGTTGTATTAAATTCAAATTTGAAGGATTTATTGGTTGTATATTTAAATTAATAGGTTGTAATTGAGTTGGAGTATTTCTTTTATATAAAGTAATAGATTTTGGATTATGACTAGAATAAATTACATTACAACCAATTAATAAAGCAAAATCCCTCGCCAATGAGTCTTCTGTAACAAACCAAGGAATTAATTGGATTGATGTTTGTGTATTAAATGTAGATAAATCCCCATTAGGACCTACAGAAAATGCATAATATTCTCTAGAAGCAAAATTATAAATAGAACAAGCTTGTAATTGATCACCAGCACGTTTTGCCTGTAAAAACATTAATTGTAAGTCATTTAATACACTATTTGAATTTACATCTATATTTTTTTGAATTAATTTACTTAATCGACCAATATTACTATCACTACTTTCAATTCTAAGTGAATTATTATTAAAATCCAAATGGTTAATTGTTCGTAATAACATTTTATTTTTACTTCCACTTGTTAAAAAATATGTGGTTGGTTCTAATATTAAATCATATTTGCTTATAAATCCATGATTAGAAAAATCATTTACTGAATAATTATTTGTTCCACCATTAGTCATATTCATAAATGTATTACTTTGAAGTGAATGAATTTTAGCGTTATTTGGATGTTGTTTATAATAATTTACATTATATGTTCCTATTTTTGATGCTGAGTCATAATTTACTTCAGGATTATATATATTAAAGAATTGATATTGATCGTCGATTTGACTATTAGTAAGATTTAATATTAAAGTCATTAAATTTCCTCCAACATCAATAATAAATACAGGAAAAATACTACTAGTCCTATCACAACCTAAATCAGTATAAAATTCTTCAATATTAGTATCAGCTGTATCTTTTTTTTTTATAATACAAGTACCTTTTTTTTTATTATAACTTTTTAGAAAATATGTTATTGGACTATAATTTTGTAATAAACCACTATTATCAAAA
>Ga0214923_10003337_pt1 | contig 20192 bp, 13 predicted proteins | sample LL1510_MetaG_FD_177993 | JGI IMG/M metagenome (GOLD analysis project Ga0214923, IMG submission 177993) | Freshwater microbial communities from Lake Lanier, Atlanta, Georgia, United States - LL-1510 | ecosystem: Environmental > Aquatic > Freshwater > Lake | place: USA: Georgia | collected...
ATGAGATCGGGTTCTATGTCAGTTTCATTGATGAGCGTGGATTTATTAGGCTCCAAGAGGTTGGGGGTTTTGACACTAGAAATTTATTCGCGCGCCGAGTGATTGTTCACACAGCTCAAGGACCTTTGCGTGGGGTACTTAATCCAACTGGCAAGCCTCTGCACATATCAACGCCTGAGGAGCGCAAGGCATACAAAGATGTGCCCGATTTTTACGTTGATCTCGGGCTTCCGGCAAAAGTCGTTGAGAGGCAGGTAGTGATCGGGGATATGGTGACTCTCGATGCGCCTTTCGTAGAATTTGGAGAGTTTGCGAGTGGCAAGTGCCTCGATAATCGGGTGCAGGTGTTCATTGGTATCGAAGTTCTGAAGGCGCTCAAGAAACCCAAGCACGATATTTATGGGGTGTTTACAGTTCAGGAGGAGGTTGGGCTGAGAGGGGCCTTTACGGGCGCTTACGGCGTTAACCCTGATATCGGTATCGCGCTCGACACCACGATTGCGTCTGATATTCCGGGGGTGGCCGCTGAACAGAGAGTGACATCCCTTGGAAAGGGAGTTGGAATCAAGGTTATGGATGGTTCTGTAATCTCTCACCGCGAGTTGGTTGATCACTTCGTTGCTCTCGCAAAAAAGAATAAAATTCCACACCAGCTCGAGGTGCTACCTCGAGGCGGAACAGACGCGGGCGCTATTCAGAGGTCTCGAAGTGGGGTGAAGACTATCACTCTGTCAGTGCCTACTAGGTACATCCACACTGTTACTGAGACGGTGCATAGGGGAGATATAAATGCTACTAGGGCACTACTCAGCCGATATCTGGAAAGCTAGGAATAGGCGTTCGAAAGTATAACTGTAGTTTGAGAATGGAGCTTAAAGCACCGTTCCACGACTAATCTATGTATTTGAACTTCCAAAGGAATTTATATTGCTTGGAATTGTTCAATACGTTAGTGCTTATTGAGTGATTGCTACATCTTATTAACCAGAGACCCTTGCGGTAGAGCCACGGAAGGCGGAGACGATATGTTAATTCTAACGAGAAAACCTGGTGAGAGCCTCTATATCGGGGACAGCGTTAAGATAACCATCGTCGAAATAAAGGGAAACCAGATTCGAGTGGGGATTGATGCTCCCTCCGATCTGAGAATTTATAGAGAGGAGATCTATCTTCAAATTTTAGATGAAAATAAGAAGGCCGCTGAGGGAGGATTGGTCGACTCCTCTCTGGATACAGTGGCAGGAGCTTGGAAGTTTCCCTCCCAGAGCAAGATTTCTGGTGGGGAGCTTGGACGAAGAGGAGCAGGCTCTTCACCACAAGCTCAGTCGCCAAGTCTGTTGGTGAAGAAACGACCGGGTAGTGTAGATAGAGGACGGGCAGATGTCGCCTCTTCTGGGACCGGAGAGGAAGAAAAGTGAGTATGAGTGAGCAGTCGAGCGCACAACAAAAAACGGTAAAGTTCTCAAGCTCTCGGTTTGGGGATTTTGAGGTCCCGGCCGAGACGGTCATAGAGATTCCGTCGGGTATTATTGGATTTCCTAATTCCAAGCGCTTCGTTTTGCTTGAGCACAAGCACCCCTTCTCTTGGTTGCACTCAATAGATGATCCGAACCTCGCCTTTGTCGTGGTGGATGGGTTTGAGTTTGGCCAGCAATTTGAAGTCAAGCCGCCCGTCGGAGACAAAGACACCGATCTTAAGGCAGATGATGAGTATGCCATATTGGTAATAGTGACGGTTCGCCCGGATCCCAGACTCACAACAGCTAACCTAAAGGCTCCGGTCTTTGTTAATATGCGGAACCGCAAGGGCATTCAGATTATTCTTGATGATACCAGATACTCGACTCGATTCTCCCTGTGGAGTGAGGAGACTTCATCTCCATCGGGCGAAAAGGCCGCGGCGGAGACGGCTTCGACCAGTAAGGATGCGGGCTAGCCTCAATAAGCGCAAGCTTATAACTCCAGTCGTCTCGATTTTATAATAGCAGCGAGGTGCGAATGTTTTGGGAGGTTATGCCTCTCGAGCCGTACCTTCAACTTTGCAGTAGTGTAGGACTACTGGCGCCAAAATCATCCCCGGAACTCCACCAAGTCGCTCACCCAAAAGGAGAGCAACAAGCGTGAGCCACATCGGATTTTTAATCTTACCTCCGATGATCTTGCTGTTAAGAAAATACTCAAATTTATGAAGCACAATGAGGTAGCTCAGCGCTAGTATTCCAAGGTTGATCGATTGAGATATTCCGACAAAAAATATCACCGTATTGCTGATCAAGTTGCCGATTATCGGTAGTAGGCCGCAGAGAAAAGTCACCACTACAATTACGAAAGAATACGGTAAGCCGTGATCAAAAAAATGGAGAACCAGCAAGAAAAGACCGGTGAAAAAAGTATTGATCGTTGAAATGACTACCTGCGCCCCGATCACCGTGCGAAAGCTCCGAAAAAAGGCCGAGAATCGAGCACTCAAAGCAAGAGTAAAAGACGAATAGACATTATTGTCTATTGAGTATGTTCCACGACCTAAGTCGATTTCCCTCTGGGCGAAAATGCTGCAAGTAACAACGAGTCCAATAATGAAATATACGAATTCCTTGGTGAAGATCTGTGCAAATTTCGCCAATCGAAGCAGCTGTGAACCGATCTCATCGACAAGGTAGGACTTAAGAGAGATCGAATCGCTGAAAGGGACCTCGATGTCCCACCTTTTCGCGTACTCAAGAACTCGAGGAACAGCCCTCTCCACTATGGTAGGTAGCGCCCCTACAGCTTGCTGCACAGAGTGTATGAAAAGATAGAACAGCACGGCTGTAAGGGTGATAAAGGCTAGAATGGCCAGTAACCTCGGAAGCTTTCGCCCAAGTTGGTCTATTATTAGAAAGCCGAAAAGAACAGTTAAAAAGGGGGTACTAAGACCAAAGTAGACGATTCCGATCAAAAAGATTGCTATTGCGAGGAACGAAGCTCTCTCAATTCGAGATAGTGGGCTGGTGGTATAGGTTTGCATAGGAGTTGTTCATTCACACGGCTAAGTTTGAGTGCGTGACAGGCCCAGATCTAATCGCAGCCTGCGCTACCCCTAGGATGTTAGCCGTGCTTTGTTCGGTAAACAACTGACTTCTTCCGACTTTGATAACTATCCCGCATATTGCATGAAACTGCGTCGCGAGAGCGTTGAGAATGGTGATTTTTCGGGCCCGAAGGGCGAATTCAAAAATCGCCCCTCAAAGTACAAGTATCAGGGCGGAATCGTATCGAGATACCTTCCGGTCTGAAAATCGATTTTTGAACCGAAAAATCGCCGTTATCGGCGCTTGTAGTAGCTGGCTTCATGCAATATGCGGGATATAGTGATGTGCAAGAGTTCGTGCCAGTAGAACTGACAAGGCTTTTGCTGTTCATCACGATAGGTTGTTGTTTTGATTCGCATCCACGAATCGGTAGCGTTTCTAAAAAGCTGGTATTTCGCGATGGACTTCTGGAAAACGCTATCGCCACTGAATGGATGGGCAGACCAGAATAGTTTTGATATTAATCCTAAAACATGCTGCCGACTGAGAAGTGCACCCGAACCGAGGGCTCACCGCTTAGCTCTTTCAGTGGATGCCCTATGTCAAAGCCTATCGGGCCGATCGGAGAAAGATATTGGAAGCCTACACCTACGCTGGTGCGAAGATCTGAGAGCTCAAAACTTCGGTGCCGTAAAAATACGTTACCAAAATCAAAAAAGGTGTGAGTGCTGAAAGAATCAGCGACGAGATACTGGAATTGAGTCTTGCCAGCGATCATCGTGTCTCCTCCAATCACGGCTCCATCATCGCCTTGTGGGCCGAGGGAGTTCTCTCGGAAGCCGCGGACTGTGGTTCGACCGCCGAGGTAGAACCGCTGAGTGATAGGCACGTCGGACGTATCACCCCATGGCTGCGAAAGTCCCCCGCTGAGACCGAGACCGAGTGAATAACGAGGAGACAGTACGGACAGGGGAACTATTGCAGTGCTACGTGCCACGAGCGAGCCAAAATTAGCTTGGGAACCGATCGCTTCCATTGCGAGTTTCGGCTCCAGCGATAGCGTATATCCAGAGTGGGGCAGAAGGGAATTGTCTCGCTTATCGAGTTTCATGACACTCGACAGGAAGCTTAAACGCACTGAACCTGAATCAAGGTCAGATAGTATTGCTCCCGGATCTACGTCTTGGAGATTATCCAACAAGATCGAATGTCCAGCAGAGAACGTGAGATCCGATTCGTATTGTCGGAATAGGTACGAGCCAATAAGAAAACGGTCGAGGTTGAACTCCTGAGTGGTCAGTTCCTGCCGTTGGTAGCGAGCTTCCTCAGTCAGGGTGTAGTCGGAGCCCATGAAAGCTGGATCCACGTATCGCAGGCTCGTGAATCCCTGACTGATGAGACCTGAACCCGACGGATTAATCTGAGCCTGATCAAAATAGGTATCAACTCGAAGGGAGAGAGTCCGCCCATCAGCAAAGAGTGATTTATTAACCGCCTCTCCAAATGTGTGAAGACCGAACTCTGAATTAGCGCCTGCGCCGACCTCAAGAGTTTCCAGAGGGCGCTCCACGACTCTAATGATGAGAGCCTCGAGCGGTGAATCAATGGTCCCGTCCTGCGGGAGCACCTCGACTCGTGAGAATAAGCCCGAGCGGAGGAGGTTTTTCTTGGTGACGTTACTATCCTCCTGTCGGTAAGGAGTGCCTGCCCGCAGGGTTGTATCTTTTCGAGCTGTCTCCTCCGGAATTCTCGACAAACCCTCATAGGTTATTGCGGAGATGATCACCCGTGGACCGGACTCGATGTGTACGGTAATGACATGTTCATCATCCGACAGCTCAGATGAGGCGCTTGGAAAGATGAAACCTTCGCTCTTCAATGTTTCAATAGCATTCTCAATATAGGAATTTACGCGCGGGATAGATGCGGGCGTAATCGGAATTGGCAACGGCTTCAGTTCGCGGGGATAACCCGTGATAAGAATAGAGCCAACCCGACGAGGCTCTCCCTCAGAAATAGTATAATCGATATCGAGGATATCTCCGGATTGAGAGGGTCTAATTTGGTATGAGACGCTAGCTTGGGGGAAACCCTCTTCGTGGTATACCGCCGCGATCGCGTCCCGCAGGGAGTCGAGTTGATTGGGCACCGCATAGTGCGGATGCAGCAAGGCGGCTTGTTCTTCAAGCCCCAATTCACGCATGAGGGAGGTCAGCTTGGTGCGCGAGATATGTTCATTTCCAACCAAATTGACGGCCCGAACGCGGGTTAATGCCTCCTCCGCGATAGTAACTGTGTAGGTCAAGCGAGTTGGATTCGAGCGGTCCTCAGAGTATGAGACTTGCACGAAAAGATATCCTCGCTCCTGGTACATTAGCTCTATATTCTGAACCAGGAGCTTGATCGTGTTGTTACCGAAGGCGCGCTTTCGTGAGAAGAGATCGATCGAGTCAAGGAAGTCTTTGGCTGAAAATACCGTATTTCCGCTGAATATGAATGAGATAGGTTCTCGAATATCCGACACGATAACCAGGGTTACATCCGACGAGTTTTCGATCGTTTCATACCGAGGGGTTATCCGAGCTGAGATATATCCGTCGCGTCGTAGCGCGATTACTATCGAGCGTTCGATGAGATCCGTCACTGTACTGGTCGCGAGTGTTCCTGAGGGCGCTGCCTCGCGAGCTATTTTTTGGAGAGGCTCCGGCAAGGTGTCGCCCTGGAACATAATTGTCCGTATCGATGAGGGGGGTCCCTCAGAGATTTTCATGAAGACCTCGTAGCAATATCGCTCTCCTCTGACGCATGAGATGGCAGCAGATGCCTCTCGAAAGCCTTGGTCGCGCATGTGGTTCTCAATCTGGCGCCCAATAGACGAGAGATTATCCTGATTATTAAGAATTCGTGAGGCTGGCCCAAGGCGAGCCGAGGCTAGAATGCTCTCCCGATCGAACTTTTGAAGCCCCTCAATCACAAAGCTCACAAACTCAGATTGTTCAGATAGAATGGTGTACGTAAGGTCGGAGCTAAGAATTGAGTTTCGCTGAGTGCTGACGGTCTGGAAAAACGCGTTAACATTTAATTTCGGTGTAAGGTTATACACTCCGCCGGCGCGGGAATTGCTCACGGAGCTAAACAGACTTTCGCCCAGCAAGGTAAGACGTGGAGAGACATTTTTCTTAGCCACGACGGCCGGCTCGATAGTTCCCGTGAATTGATTATAGGCCGGTTCAAAGGAGAGAGTATCAATCTTGGCTAGGTTGCGTAAGAAGGATTGAAAGCTCGAAAAAGAGTCCTGCGACATGAAGTAGCGTTGATCTCGGCTGAACTGTCCACCTAATCTGTTTGCCTCAGTGCGACCGCCTAGTTGACGAGATGATGTGAGCAGAAGTAGGAGCTCTCCCTGCGAAAGTCCACGGTCCGAGGAAAGCTCTATCGAAGGGCTTTGGAGGGGTCCAGAAGCGTCTAAAATGACGAGCACATTCTCGCCCGTGGGAGCGCGGATGGTTCCCTCACTTGCTAGATCAAGTGTGGGAACAAGATTGCCCGGTTTAAATAAAAGGCCTCCGGACGTAATATCGAAGCGGTTACCTTTGAGCCCTACCCAGCCACTTAATATTTGCATGGAACCAGCGAGGCTTGGCTCCGAGATAGAACCTGAGGCACGCAGGGAGGTGTTCATTTCAGCGCTAAAAAATGGGGTAAGAACAAAGATGTTGCGGGGAGCTGAGACACCCACATCGAGATCAATGTCGACCTTCTTTTTGCTCGTGACCGGTTGAACTCGGGATGGGAGAAAATATCCGGAGATCGCGTTCATCAAGATCTTATTGAGGTCAAAATCTTTGGCAACTTCTGCAAAACTGACCTGAAGATCCCCTGCGAGCACCTGTCGCTTAGTCTTTCCTAAGCCTAAACGTAAATCGCCTGAAAAGGTTATTGACGCGTCGGGAAGAGGCTCAATAGTTACATCTTTCAGGTTTGTGACCAGCTCCGAATGAAGCCAATCAAAGGGAAGTAGGGAGCCCTGGAGAGCAAAAGTGCCGTTATTGACTGAGCCAGCAAACTTCTCGATTCGAACCCGATTACCCGTGAGAGCGAATACTCCGGTCACATCATGCGCCTCAATATCGGGCGATGAGATACCGAACTCACCGTTAGTGAGTTGCGCCGATCCACTAAAAAGAGGTTCCACGAGAGGCCCTTTGATGGCAAGGTCGGTTTTGATGCTTCCCTGCAGATCGTCTATCGACGGCATGAGAGGGATGAGCGAACTAAGCTGTAATTTTCCCCTGGCTGTCAGGTCAAATCCATCCGCGATCCCGGTTTGTCCATCCACTGTCATGACGCTCTCGAAGGTGGATATCGAGAGATCTTTAATCATTAAACTTCCATTTCGGATCGGAACCCTCGTATTACTTGGAAGGATCAGTTGATAGGGGGCACACCCCAGACTAAATGACTCGATGGCGAGCTCACCATTTCCCCGAAGAGCTTGTGACAGTGGAAAAGAGTAGGTCAAGGAGGCCCCAAGTTTGCCACACTCGTCATCACTGAAAAATGTGGAGGCGTTCTGGAGAGGTAATGAGACCTGTAATTTCCCCGCGCGCAATTTGGCAAAATCGATCGTGAGGTCGGCTGTCGCTTGATACTGCGATTGGGGAAGAGACATCTTGAATATGCCATCTTTGAGCGTCGTTCTACCCTTGAGAGGTAGCCCTGACGCTGATGCGGGAAACGAGACTGTAGTATCTCCATCCCCGCTTAGTTTCGTCAGGTCTAGTGGGCCCTTAAGCGAGAACGTGGAGCTAATAGCGATCGGCGCCAACGCATCCTCCTGTGCTGGAAGTGTGGTTGGGTAACGGAATGAATTGAGAGTAAGCCGCCCAGCAGTTAGAATGGCCTCAGGAGTAGTAAGATCGATATTGCCTCTCCACTGCAGAGAACCTTGAGCCGGTAGGAGGGAATCGGCGCTGACATCCACACTCTCTGGGGAGAGTTTGATCATGAGACGCATGGGGCCCAGAGGAACTCCTTGGAGCTGCAAGCTGTCGGTAGTCACATCGAAAGACGTGAGCACACCCGTCTCGCCCTGGCTGACACTGATTCGAGCCTTAGCGTTTTGGACCGAGAACGGACCATAGGTGAAGAGAGGAACTGACACATCGAAGCCAGCCGAAAGTCCCTTGTCAGAGAATACCAGCGGTTGCGTGGCTTGGAGTGTTGAAGCATCGCCGGAGCCCTTTAAATCGCGGAGCGTTATGATTGGAGAGCCGTGATTGAGATCCACTTCAAGAGCCCCCGTCATTTTCGACATTGGCAGTGGTGACGACTGAGGAAAGGCAAGGGTGAGGGGGGCATTCGAGGCGCTTTCGAGGGTGCCAGCGAGGATTGGACTACCGATGGGGCCGGCTATAGCGGAGCTTCCGGTGAAGGACCCTTTCATCCATGAGGGAAGTCCAATGTACTCTGGACTCATTACGAATTGAGATGACCCCTGAAGGGTATTTCCGTGCTCTGTATCGAGGATCGCTCGTGCAGTAAGCTCCGAGCCATCTCTGCCCACGGTGAGCGAGTTGAAGATGGTTCGAGCATCCTCGATTACGACCGAAGCGGATAGGGGACCCAAAAAGAGCTCTGTTGGGGGCTCTCCAGGCCCTTTGCCGAACGAGGTATATCGAAGGTCGGCTATGGTGGGGAGGAGAGAAAATGTATCATCGACCCGTTTCACAAAAAGGGAGACACCAGAGCCAGAGATTTCGCTCGTACCCAATGGTTCGCGGAGAAACGAATCCCTAACTTCAAGAGTATCTAAAATCACTCTCCACCGATCCGGACGTTGCTTCTCAGGGGGGAGCGGGGTGGTGAGTTGATCAATAAAGCGGAACGTTACCGAATCAGGGCCAACTCCATCAGCAGTCCCATCTGTGAGAGTGAGGGCCGAGAGGTGTACCTTCTTCTCTTTAATCTCACTCAGGTCTACCTTGGCCTTTATCTCTCGGAACGCTAGCTTAGGAACCCCGCGTTCTAGGATCCGAACGTTCTTTGCTCGGCCTCCAAGGGTGGAAAATGAGAGCGAGAATTTGTCAAAAGCGAGGCTGCAATCGCAGGAGGCGCGAACCTCGCTCTCTAAAGAGTCGATGATCTCGTTTACGAGCCACCGTTTAAACACAACGATGCCCAAGCCCACACTGAGACCGAGGAAGAGCCCCACAAGGGCGAGAGTGTTTCCGGAAGGTCTCTTCATTAGGGCAAGCGGTGATAGGTAGCGCGTCTCAATGTCGGGTAGTACGGAAAAAGACTATAAATGTTTCAGGAGGTTAGCATACTTATCTCTGTGCTGGCTATACGCCCTCTGAGTGGTGGTGCGGGTAGGAAAACAAAGTTTGTAAACACGCCTTTGAGGCGGAAACGTCCCAAAAGTGGGCACTTTAGCCCACACATTGTACGAAAGCGCAATCTTCCGGACCACAAGTGCATGGAGGCACATGCAAATTCCGAGGCGAAGGGTAGGAACTTGAAGCGCGCAGTAAAAATTGGGGTTAGCACCTTCCGATAAGGAACAGCGTTGGAACTTTCCGTAACTCATGTGCAGTGGCTCTCCACTCAGCTATGGATGCCGTTGTAATCCATTCGTCCTCCGTGGTGAGTCCTTGCGCGACGCAGAGCTGAGTTTGGGGACGGCACCATGACAGCAGATCGTTTAGCAATTTCTGATTGCGGTAGGGGGTTTCCATCGCTATCTGGGTTTCGCAGGTGTTGTTAGCGATACGGTCGAGATCCTCGATCTCTGATTTACGTTCGAGTCCCTCCACCGGAAGGTATCCTACAAATCGCCACCGCTGACCGTTCATGCCAGAGGCCATCAACGCTAATATCATGGAGCATGGACCAACAAGCGGAACGACCCGCGCACCACGAGAGTGTGCAAGGCGCACGACATCAGAGCCTGGATCTGCGATCGCGGGGCAGCCCGCTTCCGAGATGATCCCAATATCGTGCCCACGCGAGAGGGGGGCTATCAGCGTTTCAAGGGCCTCCCTTTTTGTATGCTCGTTGAGTCTCTCCATGCTCAAGCTGCGCAGGTCTGTCGAGGGGTTGAGCTGCTTAATCAGTCGACGAGCGCTCTTTTCATCCTCTACGAGAAAGTGTGTGAGGCGAGCGGTGATCTGCGTCACTTGGCGTGGTAGCGAGGCGTCTATTGACGTTTCACCTAAAAGGTTAGGTATCAGGTACAGAGTGCCCGGACGAAGTTCCGCGCCTGAAAGAGCCATGATGTTATTCCCGAATCGTTACGTCAGCGGTGTGTTTCCAAGCGTGATACGAGCTACGTACGAAAGGTCCTGATTCAACGAAACGGAATCCTCGACGCATTCCCTCCTGCTCGAAATCCTTGAATTCCTCCGGAGTGACGAACGCGCGAACTGGTAGTTGTCTCTGGGTTGGACGGAGATATTGACCGATAGTCATAATGTCGATGCCCACCGCCCGCATATCATCCATTACTGCGAGCACCTCGTCTCGTGTCTCACCAAGCCCTACCATGATGCCTGATTTCGTAATTACATGCGGATCTATCTCTTTAGCCCATCGATGAATTGAGAGTGAGCGAATATATCCGGCGCCAGGACGCACCTTTTTGTACATGCGAGGAACCGTTTCAATATTGTGATTGAGTACGTCTATCGTGGCGCTCAAAATAGTTTCGAGGTCTTTTCTTGATCCCTTCAAGTCCGGGATAAGAAGCTCCACCTTGCAACCAGGAGCGTGAGTTCGAATCGCGTTCACGGTTTTAAGGAAGTGCGAGGCTCCGTTGTCAATCACGTCATCGCGATCAACTGATGTAATGACGGCATGTTTGAGCCCTAATTCCTTTACGGCGACGCCAACACGTTCAGGTTCGTTCGGATCGAGAGCTACGAGAGTCTCTGATGTTCCCTTCTTCACCGAGCAGAAATGACATCTTCTGGTGCATAGCTCACCCATGATCATGAACGTAGCGGTGTGATGAGACCAACACTCTCCGATGTTGGGGCACATCGCCTCCTCGCATACAGTATGAAGTTTAAGCGTTTTTACTATTTTTTTCGTCTCGAGGTACTCAGGTGAACCCGGAGCTCGGACCTTAAGCCAGGACGGTTTGACCAGGGGATTTCCGTTTCTAGGCACGTCGACCGACATGAAAATGCTCCTCTCTACAGCGTAGGTTTCTACGCCATCAACAGCGCTGGAATCTCGAGAGCCTCCTTGAAGTGTTTCAAGAAGGTGCTAGCCATGACTCCATCAATAATACGATGGTCGACTGAAACCGTGACCTTCATCACTGAGCCAACCACAATCTGATTATTTTGAACGACTGGTTCCTGTTTCACTGCGCTCACCGCAAGGATGCCACCCTGGCCCGGGTTTATGATAGCAGTGAAGTTCTCAACATCGAACATGCCCATGTTTGATATACTGAACGTACCTCCAGAAAGGTCGCTGGAGTTCGGTCGGCCAGCGCGAGCGCGCTCGATCGCAGATCGTGCCTCAAACACAACATCCTTGAGGCTTAGTCCGTCGACTTCCTTGAGAACAGGAATTATCAGCCCATCCTCTACAGCCGTTATAATTCCGATGTTGATCTGCGATGGCTGATAAAGCTGACCGTCTCTCATCGCAGCGTTAACACCCGGCACGTGCTTAAGTCCGTACGCGGCCGCCTTAATTACTAGATGATTAACCGAGATGCCTTTGTAATCGACGCGCTCTTTTAAGGCCTCGCGGAGTCGTAGTGCCTCTCCCATATTCACTGAGGTGGTCACATAAAAATGAGGTGACGTAGTGACGCTTTCTTGCATACGGCGCGCGATCGTCTCTCTCATGCGACTTAGTGGAGTGAGCGTGCCCGCGGCAGTCGCTATGGAAGCCACCGCGGCAGGTGAGGGGGTTGCTGGCGTATAGGCTGGCGCAGCGCACGTATCTCCAACACGAACATCTCCGGCGGCCGCTTCCACATCTCTTCGAACGATTCGCCCGTGCGGCCCCGTGCCTTGGACGCCGGCTAAGTTAACATGAAGTTGTTCAGCTACTTTCTTAGCTAGTGGGCTCGCCTTAACCCGATCTCCCGGTGTCACAAGGCTTAGTGAAGCTGCTGCAACAGATGGCGCCGGGGCCGTAACTGGAGTTGGGGTTGTCTTGTTGACCGCGGCGGGACTCGGTGTTGGAGCTAGTGGAGGGGTTACTACGGGCTTACTCGCGCCGACTGATTCACCTGCTTGCCCGATTACAGCTATTACCTCACCGACTTTGGCGTTTGAGCCCGCTGGCACCATAATCTTGAGCAGATTACCGTTAAAGAACGATTCGATCTCAAGATTCGCTTTATCTGTCTCTACCTCAGCCAGGATGTCACCTCTTTTTACCGCAGCTCCCTCCGCCACTCGCCATGTCAGTATCTTACCGGAGCTCATCGTATCGCTCAGTTGAGGCATCTTAATATCGGTAGCCATATTAAACCTTTCGCCACATACAAATTTCTAGGTCTCTAGCAGGCCGGTAAAAAAAGCTCACCCCACGGACTCTCCCTTCACCAGCCTGCTAGTTATAAGCCAAAAGGGGCTCATTTTACAATTCAGCTGGGAGTGCCGAAATCATCACCACAGGGTTGATTGATCTCAGTCATTTGTAGGACAGGTCACGGTGATACGAGGGTAGTGGTAGAGATCGGTTATACGCACCTTCCCGCTAAAAAAGTGAATGTAACGAGCAAGCTACGTATAAGTCATGGAGGGTGGCGCGCTGTGATGAGATTCGACACCCGTCTGGATTAGCGCACCACTTCGTTTCCCGTAGGATGCGCTTGGGGGAGAGCTCAGGCGGCGCGGCCGCCCTCTTTATCGGCCGTGCTCAAGTTATCGTCGCACTTGGGGCAACTTCCATACTCCACATACACGATCGGAGTTGGATGGCGGCACCGTACGCAAAAGCCATGGAATACATCGCGAGTTGGTTTGAGGATGAACAGAAATACGCAACTGGTCACTAGGCCCGCCAATCTGAAAAAATGATTCTCCGGTGCCGCGCTCGCGATAGTGGCGATGGCGCTTATAGATCGCGCCATCACGATCGGCATGGCGAAGAGAGTCACTAATTGCGACTCCCAGTTCTGGATGTATCGAGTTGGTGATGTCTTAAAAGTGTCGCGGTACTTTGAGCGCGAGGCCACAGTATGTTGGATGTGTTTCGCTGCTCCCAAAATTAGACCTCCAACAAAGATCAAGGCAAGAATATTATCAACTCGTGGAAGTAGTAGCACTTTGAACAAGAGGGTAAGGATAACGCACCCACCCAGCACAAAGCTCACAACGAGAGACGTACGTTCTGACTCCTTTTTGTTTAATCGACGCACGCGCGAAATAATTCGCGCGACGCGTCGTCGATCGAGAAAGGGTAGTGTGACGAGAGCCATGACCAGAGCCCCGGAACCATATGTTCCGGAGGGAGCTGAGGGGGCACGATAAGCTGCGATCCAGGGATCGACTATGAGAGAGAGAGTCGTCAGGACCCATAATCCCATGAGCACCGAGTGCGGGTCTCGCCGAAAATGCCTCAACGCGGCAAACGACTTCAATTCCTCTGGTTTTCGTAGTACCGTCATAGGGTGAGTTCTCAATCTCAAGCGCGCCCCCCTGTCTCAGGAGACATATCCTCGCAGCCGGTGTACCTCTCGGTGACCGATGTGACGCGCTTGGTCAACGATATACTTGAGCTGCAATTCCCGCAGCTTCTTTTTAAGGGCGAGATTTCGCAGCTCACCGTGGCTCAAAGTGGACACATCTATTTTTCGATCAAGGATGAGAGAGCGCAGCTGTCATGCGCGATGTGGGCTGGGGTGGTCCGCACCTTGGGTTTTAAGCCCAAAGTCGGGATGTCAGTGCGGTGTCATGGGCGTCCAAACGTCTACGCGCAGAGTGGGCGTTTTCAGATCGTTGTCCATCGGCTCCTCGAGGATGGAGAGGGAGAGCTTCAACGGCGGTTTCTTGAGCTGAAAGATCGGCTGGATAAGGAGGGTTTTTTTTCGATTGAACGAAAGAGGTCTCTGCCGTTCCTGCCAAAAGCGGTGGGCTTGGTGACATCCCAGACCGGAGCGGTCATTCACGACATGATGGTAAAAATTCGGGAGCGGTTCCCATCGATGGTTGTGTATATCGCGGATACTCGAGTTCAGGGAGATGGAGCTGCTCAAGAAATCGCGCGGGCGCTTCGTCTGATTGATAGATCAGGATTGGTGGATGTGATTATTGTGGCGCGAGGCGGCGGCTCCCTGGAGGACCTTTGGGCTTTTAATGAGGAGGTAGTAGTTAAGGCGGTGTTTGCGTGCTCGCGTCCAGTTGTGTCGGGAGTTGGACATGAAGTCGATGTTACATTGTGCGATCTCGCCGCTGATGTTCGAGCGCCCACACCAACAGCCGCTGCTGAGATGGTGGTGCCGAGAATCTCGGATCTTCTCGCTCGAATCGCCGAGTTGGAACGTCGATTGTTAGACGTCGATCGATGGTTGCAGCCGAGTGTGCAACGTGTTGATGATCTCGCTAGTCGATTGCAGAAGAGGCTCCAAGCGCTACTTACTGAGGCGAGTTTGAAAATAAAAGCAGCTGAGTTTTCGCTGGCGCGGATCAAGCCCGATCGGGTGTTGGAGCTTATGGGGGTGCGGTGTTCGTTTGTAGAGCAGCGGCTCAGGAAGGGGACTGCCGCATGCCACCGCTCTGCGGGGGAGATCGTAGCACAGTTTGAGCGTCGCCTTCATCGCGCCGCTCCGCGTGATCAGGTGCGCTCTGCTCAACAAAGTGTTGAGTCCTTATCAGTCAGACTGCTGGCCTCCATTGAGAGGTCTACATTATTTGCGACTTCACGGGTAACGGCGATTGATCTGCGTCTGCGCGCGGTGAGCCCCCAGGCGATTTTAGAGCGAGGATACAGTATAGTAACTTCAAGGGGTAAGGGTGTGCGCTCGATCTCGGATGTAGGGCCGGGGAGTGATGTCGACATTCGGGTCTCAGACGGAGTAGTGGTAGCGACAGTTATTTCTCAAAGGAGGTAGCATGGGTAAAGTAGCACAGACGGGTGGAGTGACTCTTGAGGCGCTGATTAAAGGATCTGTTGGAATGAAGGAGATTGAGGCCCTCTCATTCGAACAAGCATTGGCGCTATTAGAAGAGGTTGTAGAATCAGTAGAAAGCGGGACCCTTCCCCTTGATCAGGCGATCGGCTCGTACGAACGCGGCACCCAATTGGTCCAGCACCTGCGTGCGTTGCTTTCCGGCGCCGAGGAGAAGTTGCGAGTGCTTGCGCCAGAGAGCTAGCACTCGAGGTTTTTTATAGAGCGAGCTGTTGCGTCTGTAGTTGCGCTTTTTGGGCCGAAAAGCGCGCGCTCCAAATGGCTATTAACGCGCAAGGCACGCGGGCATCATCCGGGTGTTCGATGCCTCATTATGCGAGCGATGCGGACTAGTGTATCCTGGCCAAACCCAAATTTTTCACGAGGCTCGTTATGCTCGCCGTGAAAAATGGTTGAAAACATGCCATTCATGGCGTGTTCCCTAATCACCTATAGTTTACTTGGCCCGCGCGGCGCCCACACAAACTGTCGGTTCAAAATCTCTATAAAATGGAGGCCCGAGCCGGACTCGAACCGGCGCATGACGGTTTTGCAAACCGTTGCCTTAGCCAACTTGGCGATCGGGCCCCGAGGGAGGCTTGACCAGCACCCCTCTGATGAAATGCAAAAACACACTTCAGCGAAATTCGTTTGTATCTTGGGCACTTGAAAATATCAACCCAGCTTCCATGAAGACAGCGATCAAGCACATCCATCAAACATCACCGGGAATGGCTCTAACATGCTGGAACCAATGAATTTTACCGCAGTGTCTATTTCGAAATGCTCTTCCTCGTTCGCCCGTGTGGGCTCAGATGGAAGCCGGATGCGCATGGAAGCCGTGTCTTTTGGCGCCGCAAGATTTCGTGTAGAATCCGCCTAGAATTTTTTGGGGAATTAGAATCATGGCATACGTTGTAACCGTTAACTGCTTGGGAACTAAGGATCGTTCGTGCGTTGAGGTATGCCCAGTTGACTGCTTCTACAATATTAAAAAGAAGGAATTTAACGAGAAATACGGGCGGGAAGCAAAAGGAGAGGATGTCGGTATGCTCATGATTCATCCCGATGAGTGCATCCATTGTGGAGCGTGCGAGACAGAGTGCCCAGTTGAGGCAATTTACGAGGATTCTGGGGTTCCTGAGAACCTCAAAGAGTTTGTGCAGATAAACGCAGCCGAGACCTCTGCCCTCTCCGATCAGGAGCTCGATTCCTATCGTTGTACCTCCAAATAACTTGATGGTGCCTCAGCGGCACATCGATGGGTTAATATCTTGATGGCAAGATGAGCCTCTGGGTTTCGCTTTGACCACGCTACGTTTTAGAATAGGAAGAGGGGGCTCCGGGGTGTACATCGCGCCCTTATGAGACCAAAAAATCTGGTAGCGAAGTATTTTTGTTTTTTCAATGCCGTTATGAGGAGAGGGTATACCTACCTAGCTTTGGTGGCGATCTGGGGTGCTTTCGCTATTACGAGCGCACTGGCGAATCCAGGTTTTGGAGCTAGTCTCGAATTAAAATCCCGCGTACGCGACGACGCCGATGGGGGTGCGTTTGTGGTGCCTTCACTCTTAAGAGGGCGGGTTGATTTTTGGAAAGATGTCTTCTCAAAGTATGGTGCTGCTCAAGTTGTTGTTCATCACCGTGATTTTCCTCAGATAGTTTTCGGCGTGCTCGATTTGAGTCGAGAGCAGCAAGAGTTATCTCCACTTGGGTTTGATAAGTATAAGGAGTCAGTGACCAAACGCACAGTGAATGATATTCATCGCCAACTGCTCGAGCTGGCTACGGGCAAGAACCCGGAAACGCCATTCCAGGAAAAACTGGTGACGCTCCTGGCTGTGCTCCCTGGCGGACCAGATAAGTACAGAAACATGGTGGAGCAAGATCTCATCCGTACCCAGACCGGTATTCGTGAGAGATACGCTGAGGCAATAAAGCGTGCCTGGCGATACCTGCCAGTGATGGAGCAGATATTTGTTTCGGAGTATGGGCTACCGCGGGAGCTGACCCGCATTCCGTTTATCGAGTCCTCCTTTGATTATACTGCTTACAGTAGTGTGGGTGCGGCAGGTATTTGGCAATTTATGCCCCGCACCGCGCGCGCGCATCGCCTTATGGTAGGTAAGTTTGTTGACGAGAGGCGCGATCCGATTAAAGCCACCAGAGCCGCGGCGGAATATCTCCGTGCGGCGTTTAACTCGTTGGGAACCTGGCCACTTGCTATCACAAGTTACAATCATGGTATCGGCGGTGTTAGTAGCAAGGTCAGAAAAGCTGGAACTCAAGACCTTGCTAATATCATAGAGGATCCGAATCAGAGATATTTTGGCTTTGCCTCAACTAATTTTTATCCAGAGTTTTTGGCTGCTTTGGAGATATTTGCTGACCCGACCAGATATTTTCCTGATGTTCAGCAACAGCCACCATTACAAGTGGTTTCCTATCAACTTCGGACGGCGATGTCGGCAGATCAGATCAGGCAGCGTTTGGGGATCTCAACTGAAGAGCTCCAAGAGGCCAATTACGCTCTACTCGATGGCGTATGGAAGGGACGAGCTCGGATCCCGGTTGGTTATACTCTTCGTGTTCCAACGCAATTTAAGGAGCAAAGCGATCGTTTCTTTCATGGCTCCGGGGTTGCCTATGCTCCCGTTGTAATCGCGCATGACGCTCTCCCGGCTACCTACGTGGTAAAGCGAGGGGAAGACATCGACATAATCTCTCGGAAACTCGGCGTCTCAAGGGATTCTATACTTCGCATGAATGGTTTGTCGTCAGTTGCAGTGCGCCCAGGAAAAGTGTTGAGGTTGATTGAGCGCGGCAGCGAAGTCGCAGTCGTTCCGGTGGTCAAGCGTCAAGTAGATTCTTCTCAGCGGGCGTCGAGCAAAAAAGTGCAGCACGTTGTCAAACGGGGGGAGACTCTAGGGGTTATCGCCAAGCGTCATGGGGTCTCAGTTGAGCAAGTAAAGAGAGCGAACTCGTTGAGGACCTCGGATGTGCGGGTGGGGCAGTTGTTACGCATACCCTGATGTGTGCCTCACGCACATGTGTCTATATCGCATTCCTCAAGGTTTTCAGTGGATATACTGGAAGCATCAGGCTGTTCAATTGAAAGTGGTAGTGCAGGGATCTCGGCTGAAATGGCGTACACCTCTCGTTCGACCTGAGACGAGAGTGTACCGATTTTGCGGGCGTCGTTCACTAGCGCACCCAGCACGGCTGTGCGAACGCTATGGGATACTGCTGAATCATGCGGTGCTCGAACCAGGTCAAGAATCGCCGCGCGTGCCCACGGATCCGATGCGGCTTTGAGGCGAATTGTCCCGGTAATTCCACGAAATTCATCGAGAGAGAGCCCCTTAATCTTGCGTAGCACTTCATAGTCTTGGGGACCTAATCGCGCCAGCGCGAGCCCGGTAGTCTCCGTGAGTAATCGACTCATTAGGGCACGGGCTTCCGGTGCATTAGTAGCAGAGATGGCGTGGGTAGATTCACGATACGCAAGGATAGGTGTCGAGGACCGTAAAGAAGTTGTTTGATTGGAGACTAAGGGCGTACGTGTTGGAAATCCTGTCGCAAATACTGAGGTAGCCAATCGACGCAGTGGATCATAGTCAGGCTCACAGTTGGGGAGCGATCGAAGAAAAGCCAGAAACTGCCCAGCGAATGACCTTCTCGCGACTAGCAAAGCCGGTGAATTATCCTCCAGAATTGCCTCGATCGCGCATGCCGCCGATGCGCGGAGTGCAGAAACTTCAAAGGCTCGGAAAAGCACGTAGCGTTTCGCCACTATATCGGGACGATCAATGTAGCCGTAAGTAAAGCGCAGCTGGCATATCTCTTCGCCGAGAAGTTGCACTAACGCTTGTCGAGGGGTAGTATCCGACGCGTTCTGGCCCCACCTTTGTAGTAATTGCGATCCGATGTTGAGCGCCTCGAGCGATTTTCTTTGTGAACCCAAAAAGTGGATGAGAGCTGACTCAGCAAGGGGCGAATCTTGATTATGGCGCTCTATAAATCCGATCAAAGCGGAGCAGATAAGGTGCGTCTCAGTTCGTGATGGGCTCGATACCTCTTCCAAGATTCGTATAGCCCTGTGTCTAGTAATTTGTTGAGCCGAGCTAAGGAGGTCGATGCACTGAGCGAGAGTGATGGCATTACCATCAAGAGCGAGAGTGGTATGTGTACCCTCATCACTGATGCCCGGAATTCGGAGAAAAGAATGGACGGAGCCTCTGATCGTGTCGGATCTCTGCATGCAACTAACTTCCAAAAAACCGTGCCAACGCCGCAACTATCTAAGGCGTTGAATCTACAAACCTCTATCACCCGTTTTATTTGATATGGGGGAAACTCGTAGGTGTGTGCTCTAAGGTTTTTTTAAAAACCTTTTCGTCATAAGCATTCTAAAAGAGTAGGCGCAAGGAGGCGAGGATTACCAAAAAAACCCGATATGTACCCGCCTGGAAACATTCAGGATTTTTCGGCCTATAAAACCAAGTAGCACGCGTTCCGCCGGAATGTGCATCAGACAGCATTTGACCGCCAACTGATAACGGCACACGGCGGTACCCTAGGACCATAACTACTACTGATTCCAGAGAATAGGAGCTGGTCGATGTCGTTAGATAAATATTTGATGCGCGGATTTACGGGAAGCCTTGGTTCGGGCGAGGGGAAGTGGGTAGCTACTGCTGCCCCTCACGCGACTCAGTCATCGCATAGGTCCGATTCGAGCAGTGGTACGAGTTTTGTTCTGGGTGGTGGCAATAGTGGGAGCAGCGGTTCTCAGGCGCGGCGCGAGACACCAACGCGGGACTATCGAGAGGACAGATACTCATTTGATGCCACCGAAGTTCGCTCCAAGGGTACGGTGAAGCAGATTGAGAAATCAGAGAAGAGCTTTGTCGTAACAACTCTCAACGACTCTTTGAGTGGTAGTGGTGGTGGGAAAGTTTTAAGGGCTATTTTCTTCATCGGGATTCTTATCGTCTCCCTCGTGTATGTTCTTTCTTCTATGACAGGTGATGAAGCCTACG
>Ga0214923_10003338_pt1 | contig 20190 bp, 11 predicted proteins | sample LL1510_MetaG_FD_177993 | JGI IMG/M metagenome (GOLD analysis project Ga0214923, IMG submission 177993) | Freshwater microbial communities from Lake Lanier, Atlanta, Georgia, United States - LL-1510 | ecosystem: Environmental > Aquatic > Freshwater > Lake | place: USA: Georgia | collected...
GGTGTCAATAGAGTAAATATATCTTTATCTGCACTGGCACTTTCAGGTGTTAGAACAGTAAAAGATACCTTTTCTTCCTCGGCTGTAGGAGGAGTCATTACTGTTATTGTATCATACTCATTCCCTACTTGTTTATAATAGTCTAAAGTAGTTTGATATTCCCCAAGTAGCGGATCAGAGATTATAGGAACAAAATAATTCAAATCCTGTTCTAGAGGGTCTCCAAAAAGGTAATTTATATAACCTAGTTCATATATAGCCTTTTCAGAGAATAAGTAAATTTGACCACCTGGTCTTTCTTGTGGGATAAGTTCTTTTGTTAAATTAGACTGCGGTCCTTCTAGTTCTATAGGAGAAGGGTCCGATTTAAACGATGTCACTTGTTTATCAAACTCAAAGCCACTCTTTTTACCAAAAATTGTAAATGGAAAATCTAGAAAAGGATCAGGTGGTTTAACTTTGGTTGGTATAAACGTCATAAAATTAAAATAATTTTTTGATGTAAAAAAGTTTACCGGAAAGTTTTTAGCATAATTACCCATTTTCTGTTTAAGCGTGGTAACTTGTGGTAAAACTTTATCATCGTTTTCTATGTTCACCATAATTGGATTTACGGTGATTCTAGGGCCATAAGTTAGCATTTTAGTAAATGATCCAAATTTTAAAACTTCTGTATCTGTGTCCTTAGTAAAAAAACTCGGGCCTATGCCATGTTTATATCCAAGCGGGTTGCCATACAAATTAGGAGAACTAAAAACGCCAAAAATTGGTTGAGGTGTAGTGATGTAATTAAATTCAATATTTGGTTTGTACGCCACTGTATTAATAACAATATTTGTTTCTTTTGGTAATAGTGTTTGTAATAAAGTAATAGCATTGTCTTGTTTAGCTGGCGGTAAATCGAAAGTTGGCAAAGCCTCAACTAATTCAGTAGATTTATCCATCTGAGGACCAAATGGAATCTTGATTTCTGTTTCATGTGGGAAAATATCGGTAGCCAACACAGCTTCTAAAACAGCCGGCAGTGTAAATGGACCTACAATAGTTACAGTGGGCGGGTTTATATAGCCGCTTCCGCCGCTTGTCAAATTGATACTTACAACAGTACCAGTGCCTATTAAATCTAAAACTATAATACCTTCTGCAGGTAGTCCCGGAGGAGGAGGGGGATCAATTACAAGTAACATATTATTTCTATCATAACCAAGTCCGGCAAAAATTATGTTAATATTTGCCACACTTCGTCCTGTATTAGCTATACCATTAACAAGAATTGGTCCTACTATAGTTTTATTTTGAATAGACCAACTTCCGACCTCTGTGTATACTTCACTATTATCTAATGGATCTAATGTAATCTGATAAATTTTAGAATTATTTGCATTATATGACCACAGATCCCATTCTAGACCAAGTAAAGTATTTGTAGGTATAGTATCATAAAATGTTCCTAACCTAGTGGTTTTTCCTAAACTATGAGTTATAAACGTTACATTAATCTGATCGCTGAATAAAGTAATTGGTGTTCCTGATGGCAAAGTAGGAGATGTAACATTAAGATACGAGTTAGTCTCATAATACGGGATAGACATAAAACTGTTACCATCGAAAGTTTCGTTAAAAGGTAAACCAATACCTAGCAAAAGTTGTGGGATGTTGGGACCACTCCCAGAAGGTAAAAATTGAACTTTAGTTAAAGGTGGACCTAATCCTGGATTAAGAACTATGTTAGCCGATCTATTAAGTTGGGTGAATGGTGACTGTAAAAGTCCATAATTTAAATAATTTATAATTGCTGGTGCACCAACTGTTTGAATTTGTAATTTTATAAACTCATTTGATCCAACTATTAAAGTTTCTATTATATTATATTGTCTATATCCGGTGAAGATATTATTTACTTTCAACATGTCCCCAGCAGCTGGAGTAAAATAAGAACCCCTAGGAATATCATAATATTTGATTAAGCCAGTGTTATCCCATAAAGAAAATTGTATTTCGCTACCGCCTCCAGTGGAATCAGAAAAATAATCTGGGACAAAGTAATTACCAGTCACCAAAATAATGTAACTAATATTTTGATTAGTAATTGTAGGTTGAATTCCCAACGGTACTATTGTATCGGTAATACTATTAATTTGTGATTCAGGAGTTATAGGTATTGCAAATTGATTTTTGCCTAAACCTAAAATTACAGCCGATCTAATTAGATTTGTTTTGAATGGAACAATAAGAGTAAGTACATCACCTTCGTTTATCTTTTTAGAACCGTCGTAAAATCCATCATTTAATCGCAAAATACCATAATCTACGCTGGCTCTAACATCAATCAAGGTAGAAATTTTTTGATCTATGTAAATGTCATATTTGACTGTGGTTTCATCTACGCTTCTTTCTTTAAAAATTCTTGGTCTTCTTGCTACAAAACCACCAGATGGTAAATAATTAAATTTTCCTAGACCAAGATTATATAGTATACCATCGCTGTAATTACCACCAAACAGGTATGACACCTGTGGTAGTGGCGGTGTCCCTGCTATTTGATAGTTATAGGTATTACTTGCATTTCGTAGACCAATTGTTAATGAACTGTCATGAAAAGTACTCGTAGGATAATTAAATTCTATGTATTGATAACCGCGGCCTCTCCAAAAACCAACATCAAACTCGATCATGCTAGGAACAAAATAGGTTTTAAACAATATAGGAGTTGAAGCTGGAAGAACCTGTGATGTTGAAAATTCTAAAAAATTACCTTTTATATCAATAATGGTTGGTACAGTAATTGGAGTTGTTATAGGAGAAAGTAGCTCAAAGACATAATTTTTATAGCGAACTAAAGTAATCGAATAAACATCTACAGTTATGGTATCAAAAGGATCGGTTATAGGTGGTGCCGGTGGTGGTGGTTGTGGTAATGCATATACTATAGGATTATATACAGTTTGTTTTTGGACAGATGGTGGTAACGCCAAAAACGTAAACACCGAAGTATCACCGATAATAATGTCAGTTACACTTGAATTATAATTTGAGGAGAAACCTATAAGGTAAAGAATTGTTGTAGCAAGATCAGAGCTTACTCCAGTATTCGATAATGTATTGCCAATCAATAACTTAGTAGCTGTAGTATGTCCTAATCTTAAATTAACACCTATACCTGTTAAGTTTGTTACCTTAACGTTCCAACTTTCTAATTTCTCTGTAGCAAACGGTATAGTATCTGCCACGACAGGAATTTTTATTCTAATATGATTACCATATATAGTTAAATTTACGGTTGGTCCATTAGCTATGGTAATTGGAGCAATAACAGTTGTTGGCCATTCAACTGTCCAGAATGGTCCAAAATCTGCGGCTATGCTTACCGCCGGGAAATATGGTCCAGATGTAATATCAAATTTATAAGCGTTACCGTCTGGAATATTAGTAGTAATAAAATCAATTACAATTGTAGTTGGAGGAAATACTGATGGCACACCCTCCCATGCCATTTGGGGGGTAACTGTTAATCTAAAAGTTATAGGTTGTGTGGTTTTACTTATAATTACGTCGGTTCCACCAAATAATGCACTCTTTAATGTTTGTCCAATCACTAACTTATTATAAACAGTTGAATCTATTTCGATAAATTTATCGGATCTTGCTGAGGTTGGATTAAATGATACCGAAGAATGTTGAATATTGACTGCTGTAACAATGTCATTAACTACAGTTGAGGTTGTTGTACCAACAACAGTTAAGAAATCATTTAATAAACCACGCTCGTATGTAGTACTGACTGTACTTGTTGTATATTCAAAAATAAATTCGTTTTTGTTTATAATGGCTAAATCAACTAGCCCCTCTTCTGTTACTTTGTTGCCGGATATCTCTAAAACAACATTACCGAGATAATAATTATCATAGTTAACAGCAGCAGTCCAACCATACACAGAAGTCAAACCTGATGGTACAACTTGGGCATATTTGTAAAATGATGCTGCCGGAGTTGTGACATAGACTCTATTTCCTGAACTATAGTATGCATTTTTTGTAACAAGATAAGGTATTATGCTTAATACTTCATTACTAGGAGAACCTACTACAGGTCCTGTAGAAACAATTACAGCATATGGTGGAGTACCGGCTATGGGATTGCTAGCATAATCCCTTACAAGAACACCGGAAAAATCCTGCATGTTTATATAAACACCAGTCTGAGCAATGCTTTCTGTAGACCTAACTAAACCGTTTGGATTTGGCGTTGGAATCGTTCCGACCGCTTTCCAATGATAATAATTAAATTCTCCTATTATACCTTGTTTATAGAATACCCCAGGAATTATTCCCAAAAAGGTCGGAGCCCACGTAACTGCTGCAACTATACGATTATCAATGTGATAATCTATGTACATCTGCCTTGGTTCAATTAACAAAGCATTAGTTGTCATTGCTGCGAAGTTAGGCAATGTTATACCTAATGGAAAGGTTGTATCAAAACCTAAAACTCCATGATTGCCGCTAAACAAAAATTCAGTAAAGCTATTGCCGAAATAATTTATGTCAAACGGCAATGTATAAGTACCCGCAGCAAATACCGGAGGAACATACACAGTGCCCGGCGTAAAGGTTGCTACAAGGGTGTTGTAGGCACCAGCTGTAAAATGATCCAAATATGACGAATCTGTTATAGATTTTGTGTCGTAGTCAAGGGCATGTTCCCCTAATATTATAAAACTTCTATGTAATCCTGCCGAAGGAGCTCGGTAAACAACTCCTAAATAAGAATCATCAACTAGATTGGCCATAAGTTCGCCATTAACCCACCATTTAATATATGGTCCGGCTATGGGTGTTAATGATGGTTCACCAATTAATCTAAATATTTTTGGTGTGGTTCCTATTGCATTAACTGGCCCTTCTCTATAATCTAAACTATAAGGGATTACCTTTTTTATACCAGAGCCAAGTAGATCTAATGTAGTTCTATTATCTAAAAAATGGTGAGCTAAAATTGACATCCCTATTTTACTGGCTAGGGTTACTTTTTTTGTAAAATAATAATTTTTTATTTTAATAGCCGCCGAAGTCTCTGTTATACCTAATTGATAACTATCTAGTACATTTATTTCAATAACACAATTAGTATCGTGACCTGTAATTAGAATTGATTTACCAAATCTTTTAACATATGCTGGTACGAAATCTCCTAAATATATATAGGTAATATCGGATGAAAGAATTCCGTTAATTATGATCAATCTTTTATTATGGCAATCAGGAATAGCAGTTCTACCGGCCTGACTATACTCCATATTATCAGGTTGGCCTAAGACAAAGGGCCCCCCCGGAGGTGTTAGGTCGGTTATAGCTCCATTATTCTGTACATAATAAATTCTATGATTGGTAGTTGTAATTATTACCCCAGATGTATCATGATAAGTCACTGAGGCTACCCTTAATCCACCTAAAGTAATAGTACTAAAGACTAAACCTGTGTCTAAATTTACACGTGCCAAAGAGGTAGATCCAGCAAGATATGCTTCCGACGTACCTATTTTAAGTGAACAAGAATTTACAACAGGAAATAAGCTAGTAACAAGTTTTGCTCTTGCTGCGTCAGAAAAACTACCTAAAAAGGGAATGTCTTCATTTATAGGTAAATTAGCATTTATAAATGCTAAACTTAGCGTAGCTGGTGTAAATGCATTGCTAACTATGACCGATAAATCAGGTTTTATTCTGTATATTTTTCCGTCTGCACATAATACACCTAAATCGACGAATGTTTGACCGTTGTTGATATAGTTAAACTTAAAATATGAAATAGGAAAATCGGAAAGTTTTTTTGTAAAATTTAAACCTCCTTGGCCAGTGTACAAATTTACTTTGTAATTTTGAACATCTAAGATGATATGATAGTCATTAAATTTTACAGTTGCGTTTTCTACCGCGATAGATCCGTGACCTAACCCTGAGGGACTCACATATAGAACAGTGTTACTATGAGCATCAAGTAAAGACACACTAGAATAGTAGTTTACATAATTAAAAAATCTTTTTAGTCTATCGGGACCTTTTACCACTGGACTATAATTATTTTTAGTGACTACAGCAAAATAATTTTTTTGATTTTTTAAACTATATTCATAGTAATTATAGCTTAAAAAGGTAGCGGGAGCCACAACCGAACAAGTTACATGATCTTTTTCTTTTAATTTTACCTGTGCATTTACTGGAAATTGAGTACCGTTAGGTGTAACGTAAATTGTAGCCTGTACTTGATTTGTTTTCCTGTTTCTAATTTGCAAAGTAGAAGGCGTAGTAGCTGATGGTTTAAATGTGACGAAACCTCTCATGCCACCATAATTTTCCATTTCTGCCAAATGCCCTGCAGGCCATGATCCATAATAATAAGTTACAAATCCATTATTTACGAATTCTGTGCCCGGTGTCAGTTTGACACCACCGATTGAATATCTTACATTATTATGATGTAGTCCATCCCGTGCTGCATAAGCACCTACGTAAGGTATAAAATAAAGTGTACAGTTGTTAACAGGAACAGTAAAATTAACAGTGGCGTAATTAAAAATAGTGTTCAAAGTGACACTATAGTCAGGACCTAGGTATAAAAGACTTTTTACAGATGATCCAAAAGGTTGTCTCCAAATTGACCTAGACACTGCAAAGGGAAGATTTATAAGTGATGTTGGTGTTATTATAGTTTGAGTATTGATGGGTACACCTCCCTGCCAAATCACTACTTGTTTTTCTAAGGGATACCCATAATATCTAACACCATTTGTATACTCAACTCCACTTGTGTTGGTGATAACAAAAGCTTCGTCTATTAACGTGTTTATTACAAATTGGTATGTTCGACCAATTAAAAAATAAAATTCTGGATTTACGTATGGTACAAGTAAGGCAGCGTCTGTATAAAAATTATATACAGACGCTGTATGATTTACATAAAAAACATTGGCACTAACAACTTTTACAGGTTGATTAATTACAAGAGTTTGTGATTCCTCTGAAGTAAAACTTGTAGTGACTACTGCTGATGGTATACATGATGATAGGCTAGAAAACATCTTTTGATACTATACAGTATCCTCATTAGTATATAGGATTATTTATAATAGTACCCGTGTAGTTAACACCAGTATTAGTTTGCTCGTCGGCATCATTAGCAGCAGTTAACATCATAATCCTCATACCCTTACCGTATTGTTTATTTGTAAACATTGCTCTATAGGTTCTTGTATAAGTATCTTGATAAACTTTAACTGTTATACTAGTACCAGCCCCGGCTACTTCGGCACCAACAGTACCAATCAAATCCATTTCATCACCATATCTGAATCTTGATGTTGATAAATTGTTTAGGAAAGTTACAACAAATTCTCCTTGCTCGGTTACACTCTGCTGTGGCAATGGATTTAAAATTGCTGGACTATCTTCTGTGTTATATGTGGCAGGCCTTTTTGGACTTGGTACAAGAGAGTCAATTTCTCGTACAATAAACTTCCTATAGCTGTTTGGCACACCTGTGCCAAACACACAAAATACAGGGCAACGACTTGTTTCATTAGCAAATTTTGGAATGGGTGTAAATGTTGTAGCTGCTCCAGCCAAAGTTGTATAGCCGCTACCTCCAATAAGACCTATTAATGTTAAGACTTCTCCTGTAACAGGATTAATTGTATCGACGGTAACTGTGGCATTAAAAGCACCACCAAGTATAGTTACTGTTAACCCAACAGGATAAAAAGCTCCGCCAGATGCTACAGTTGCCACAGTAACTATGCCACCAACAGCAGTAATGTTTAATGTAAGACCTGATGGCTGTGTTGATGTAGCTACAGCTAGTGCCGCAGCATAGCCAGAACCACCAGAAGCTAATGTAAGTGTGAGTATTGCACCGGTGGTAGTATTAACCGTGTCTACAGTAAAGGTTGCACCTTTACCTCCACCTCCTGCTATATTAACTATATCGCCTACAGAATAATATTGTCCGCCTGCAACTAAAGTAGCACCGGTAACTGCGGTTCCCGGTGGTGTTACAGCAATAGTAACAGTTGCACCATACCCCCCTGTATTAAAAAACGGAAGACCAGATCTAGTGGCATAACTGCCCCGTACTTTCCCAGTTTCTCTATCCACTGCTCTTTGGATGGCAAACCATCTCAATGGACTATTACCATAAGTTATATCAACATTACCATTAAATGCACCATAACCATTTTCGGGTAAAGAACCTTCAGGAATCTCTTCTTGGTTATCCTCCCAAACTACTAATACCACACCTCTATTTGTCATCGTTAGTGCGTAGTTCATCGGATAGGCTGTTTCAGCTCCTACACTTGTCACTCTTGATATAAAAACTTCATCTGGTTTAGTGTAATCCGGTGCTGGTAATTGAACATCACTTGTAGACCCTACCACTGATTTGGGTACCTTACCAAAAATATTATTAGTATTTGTGTAGTTACTCCATGACTTAATATTCATGCAACCTGCAGGCTCTCTGAATTCCAATGCATCAGCCTTGGTCGCTCGATTAGTTAAGAAAACTAAATTTCCACGTGGTGCTAAAGGATTTGTTTCTTTTCCAGGAAGATTTAATCTTGTACCAGCATGAACAGTTAATATATTCTCATTATGAAGCACAAAACCAAGTCTCCATGCTGCATTGATTGACCCGGAATTAGTAACACTTACATCTATATTTGCTAGAGGGTCGGATGCTATTCTTGACTCTAAAATTACAACATTAGCGTCAGGATAAAATCCACCATTTTTTGGTTGAAAAACCTGCTGACCGGATGTATACGCAGTGGTCGGAAATACTAATTTAAAATATTCATGTCCATTTGTAGTTGAAGTCATGTCTCCAACTATAGAACTAACTAAAGCTCTTATGTTACTAAAACCGTTCTTTACATAATTAACTACAGGCATTTAATAAAACTCCTTATACGTAAATGTCTTTTAATACACAAACTCTCAAGCCTGCGTTATATGGTAAGTTAGCTGCTAAGGATTTGTAAACTCTTTGTTTTGGTTCGCCATAGGCAGTAATTTTTACGTCTGAACTTGCCATTGCAACATCAGCTGCTGTTTGACCAAGTAAATCTAATTCGTCTGAATATCTAAACCTCGGTGTAGTCAGGTTGTACAAAAAAGACACTAAGTACTTGCTGTCCTCAGTTAGTGCAATTTGATGAGTAGTATTAAGCAAAGCGTGACTATCCTCAGTATGTGCATCGGCTGGGACTCTATAAGGTGTTCTTATTGTTTTAACGTTTCCTGTAAATTCATCTACTCCAAAATAGAAAGTATCTGCATCACCTTGCGTGGGGTGCATTACATCACGTTCTCTTACAATAAATTTCCAATACCGGTAGCCTACGCTGTTAATACAAAATACAGGACTTTGACCACCTGTACGCACAGCACCAGTTAATCTATGAACTGGTCTTTGAATTAACATCCAGTTAAACCAAGAATCCCTTTCTCCTAATTGACGCTTTCGACTTTTTTGCATTATGGCCCAAGAGCCTTCCCAAATTCCAAAAAACATTCCTTGTTTTGCAAAAGCTACATAATAACTTAAAGGATAAGCTTCGGGGTACTGAGAAACTCTTACCGAACGATTAACAAAACCTTGAGTAACATCATTTGGATCGATATTCCTATCTATACATTTGGCTATGCCAAGTCCTGTAAAAGTTAGAGCTACAGTTGCAAGAGGGGCATACGATTTGTTTATTCGATATCTACCTTTACCTCCTAAAACTTCACTGGCAGTTGCATCTAATGGTAACATTTGTTCAATGATATAAGTATTTTCTTGCATATTACCCTGTAGTGTACCAGTAATTGTCGCATTAAGAGAATAGTCTAAAACCCATCCAGGATATACTCTATCAGTAGCAGTAATTGTTGTAATTACAAGAACATTTGCTCCTCTTTCTGTTCCATGAAGACCGGTGACGTTTTCGCTCCCACCAATTCTTCCAGCTAAACCAGCAACTTTTTCAGTTGTAGACAACGTTGGTTTTGATGGAACATCCCCGATATAACCAGTAATATCATTGATGCCACCTAAGTAATCTGCTACCCTTGCTACTTTTACGTTTGCGTCATTTCTTAATTGAACTGCTGTGCCAGCAGCCAAAGATAAAGTTTGTTTACCATTGGCTATGAATGCTATACGGTATGATTGCGTAACCGGAAGATCAAATGTATATGTTTTTGTAGCACTCGCATTCATAGCTGTTACTAACGTAGGGGCTAACACAGTATCCAAAGTAACAGTTGCAGTCAATGCACCAGGAGCTTGAGTTACGCTAGCAACTTTAGCCCCTGCAAGATCTAGTGTTCCGGTATGGTCAACTACTGCTCCTTCAAAAATTGTAGGGTTCCATGCGGTCTTTGCATGAGTTAGTGTAGTTAACGCCATACTTGTTACACCAGCTGTAGTGCTAACTGTTGTAAGAGTTCCAGTAACAGTTGCACGACCAGCCGCCAACGGATCAATTCTTTCAGTGGCTTCGGTTACTACTTGGAAAATTTCTGCGGTATCATTTAGAGTTGTTGTATCTGAGAATGTAGCTCCTGCACCTCTTACATAAAACTGATCACCCTTATCTATTTTGATAGTTTGGTCAACAGTCATATAAATGTATCGATCAGTAGTCTCATACCAATTAGCTGTTGTTGGGCTTGCCGGTTGACTAGTTAACCCATTTACAACTTCTATTTCTTCAACTTTTGTTACCAATGTACCAGCAGGAATATAACTTTCTGTATTGGCGAAACCCGGTACCAGCATTATCTCTGATCCAGGGAAAATTTGTTCGTTATCACCAGGCTTTATATTAGCCCATATACCATCAACTGGCCATCTAGTTACCGCTTGGCTTCCAACAAGTGCTGTTAAAGGAAATGGACCAGTAAAAGGGGTTAAAGATTTAATATCTCCAGGCCCACCTCGACCTCGTGGATTAGTGGAGCCATCACCGAAAGATTGTTGCCACCAGTTTGGTGTAGTACCACCTATAGTTTGAACAGCCCCTTTAAATGAGGCAATTACATTCGGGCCTTCTTTTAATGCCCCTGGAGTTAAAGAACTAGGTGTAAGCACCCACCCATTTCCTTGGTGTCTACTTTGGAAATAAAACTTGTTAGATACCTTATCAGTGTCATAACTGTAATCCAAATTCTTGGTCATAGCGGCTTTAGGATTTAGTCTACGTCTAAATTCTAAAGGTTTAAAATCACTTAAAGGATTCACGCCAATATTGTAATCTCCAGAATCTAGAACCTCAAATTCTTTTATGCCTTTTAAACCGTCAGAATCTACCGCTGTTACTTTAATTTTAACATTTGCTCTAGCACCCGGGATATAGTGTAATAATTCGTCATCCTCATTATATCCAGCTCCTAGAATATCTATCTTTCTGATACGCTGTGCTAAAAACTTAGGATTAGCAGGATTTGCGTTTACATATTGGATATACTTTGTTATACCATTACTTTCCCTACTTGCATATGTTGACATGTGAGTTTCAACAATCGCAACATTAATTATTGTGAGGGCAGCTTCATTAACGGCATCGGCTAATAAATCCCTCACTAATTCAGTCACAGTAAGATATCCAGTCCGCTCAATAGAACGAAACTGGTATAGTTGTTCTCTACTATCATCACTTGCCCAAACTGGAGGCAAATTGGTGATTGTCTGCGTATTAATTGTTGCGGCCATCTATTATTCTCCGAATATTAATTCTTATATTCTATTTATCCAACTTGACTCTTAAACTCTTTATAGTACATGATTATTTTTGTAAGAGCGGAAACCATCCACTTGGCCCATATACATAAATCCTATTATCGCCCTGTAACCAAACCATTTTACCAAAGTAAGCTAACAATGGTAGTGATGTAACAATATCCATATGAGCACCTTGATCAGTAATTGCCGGGTAGTACATGACTTCTAGTTCAACAGGATCCCCGGCCAAATAACTGTCTAAGCTGCTCACTTTCATATAAACGTTTTGTGTGGGAGGATCTTCAAGATTATTCCAAATACTGTACTGTCTACTTTGGAAACTGCTACCATCATTTAATATAACAGTACCATCATCTTTTAAATGGTCCGGAGTAGCAATGAAAGTATATGGATTATCCTCGTCCATGGCCGGTGTAGCAAACACTTCAACTTTTACCGGCCTGCTAACTTTAAGATTGTAAACAATACTGCTAACACCCAATGGTAATACAATATCAACGTTGGCATACCCTAACAAACTTGTAATTGTCGTTTGATATTTTCTACGTCTTGTTGTAGGAAAAGGTAGACCACCAAACCAAATAGTCTTAGAAGTATCTCCCCCGACAGCAACCATGATCTGACCGGCTGTGGGTTGTGTAGTAGGTAGCTGGTATAAATTTCCAACTGTAACAGTTTTACCGACATATAAATTGCTAGTGACATTAGCACTACCCCTAACATCCAATTCAACGTTAGGCTGTTTTGTGTTTATACCAACTTTTCTATAAACAACATCTAAGTAAATTAAATCTCCATCAAAGGAGAGATCCATGCCCTGGCGTTCCAGGTCACGCAATAGCATTGGGCCTGATACACGTCCGATAGCCATATTAGAATGGTCCTAAGAAAAGTTTCAATCCGATGGATGTCATAGCAGAATTTGCTACAATATTGCCTGTTATCAAACTAGTATCACGTAATTGAACATAAAAACGTTTACCTAAATCTGTTGCTGAATAGGCAGCAGTTACACCAAATGAGCCAGTATTTCCGGTTATTGTAACAGTTCCTGTCTTAATTGTAGTAGCGTTACTACCGTCAATATCAATATAGGTGATCGGATTGTATGGCCCAGGCATAACTTGCCAATGAAGCTGTGTTCCATCCGATACTTTTGTTGTGTTTACTGTAAATGTAACAGTAGAGCCTTTATTTATTAGATATAGATCTTGACTGATTTCATAAGTCTTAGGTCTTTCATCAAACAATTCAATCTCATACTCAACCGAAGTAGTTACCACAGTTCCGTATATGTTGCCGGTCATTATGTCAACATAAAAACTTTCATCGTGTTCGGTGATATAATCAGTTTTGATTTCAACATTAAACGTAGCTTGATTACTCTGTATTCTTAAATTACCAGCTAGAATGTCAGGTGGTAATCCTAAAACAAAGTCTTGGTCTGTTACGGGAATATTTCCTGGTCTTATCTTCCAGTACAATTCTGTTCCATCTTCAACGTTCGTGGTAGTTACAGTAAACATAGCAACGTTTGAGTCAACCTCTATTAAGCGTTTCAAATTACTGGTAACACGATAACTTGTTTCGGTAAAGATTCTTGCCGGAGCTTGCCAAGTGCTAGGTATTTGTTCAAATGGATCGCCGGGCAAAGCTCCGTGTATAATTATAATTGGGTGCCCATCTGGTGGTGGACTAGAAAAAACTATTGAATAATCATCTATTAAATAAGCAACACCAGGATTTTGATGTATATTATGCACATAAACTCTTAGGTATACCTCGTTATTTTTAGGATACTTATATTTCATAGGACCAAATACAACTTGTGTACCTGTACCATAAAAAGTTTCCTTATTAGGATAATCTATATCGCTCGCGAACGCTAGACCAACCCAACGCATTTCCGGTAATCCATTTCTGATAACTGCTCTATATACTTCCAATCTGTTCTTGTTTGAGTTAAATCTAGTTAAACCCGGCACCGGCGCATTTGGACCTAGAACACTGGATCCCATAGGCATCCGTACACTGTAACTTCCAGATTTGATTTCTTTATTTTTAATATATCGACCCATTTACATCCCAATAGTCGACACAGTAGCAATTACAGCAGTGTTACTAGCATGATAGTTTACACCTAAGACTGCATATATTTTATCCCCGTCCTCTAAAATTAACTTTTCAGTATCCACTACATATGTATCTTTAATTGCTATTGGAACTTCATAGTAGACAATATTGGTGGGACCAGGTGCAAAATTTTTCGGAACTACATGAACAGTCATGTAAGCAATCTGTTTACCAGTATTACAGAAATACATAGTAGTTACTGCATTACTACCATCACTGGTAAAAATACTTGAGTTAATATCATTCAACAACGTACTTGTTATAGCCATATTTTTCTACAATACTAAAGAATATACTTGTGCTCGTCGCTTTGTAATAAGCTCTTCCTGCCGCTGCAACTTGTCTATGATATATAAACCAGAGACACCATTCCCAGGTTCTTTGCCAAAAACAATAGTTGAATTAGGAACATATGGAATGTTAGCAACTAAACTATTTACATGATTTATTTGTACGCCGGTATTAGCTTGTGTTCCATTCCAACCTGGGGTGAGAATTATATTAAACGGATCTTGACTACGGATTTCATAACCGTCTGTGTATAAATTTCCGCCAAAATGGGGATCGGGGTCATCCCGCAACATACGTAAAATTTTCCACATCATGAATGTATCATCACTAGGATCATTCCTTGATGAAGTTACATATCTTGTTGAATGACTAGCCGAAAACGTCCACCAATCTAATGTTTCGTCCCAGACTAAAGATATATTAGGACTAGTTCCACGCCTTACTTCTATGCCGCTATTTTCAAAAGGTGCAATACCTGTTACATCAGCGTTTAATGTTATAATGGGATCATAGATGTATGTCTCAATACTTTCAACTTTACTAAAAGTTCCAATTACGACTAAATTACCGTTGATGTAAAGAGTTTTTTGACCACCACCTACAGTGATAAACATGTCACCAGGTCCTTGCGGACCGGTGAGAGTATCAATATAAAAATTACCGGTTATTCTATCGTAGGCTGGCATAAAATATAGCTTTTATCTATTTATGCTATGCTGTCTGGAAAAAAATAGCACCCTAAGGTGCTATTTTAAAGGACTTATTAAATTGATTATAGATCGACGTTACCTGATACAATGGTAGCATTACCTCTAATGGCTGTTGCTGCCATACCCTGAGATTCCTCGAGTTGTATGAAACCGTCAGTTAAACTTGAGGCAAACGACCATGGGCCAGAACCTATAGTAGTACCGCTGGTGTTGACTAGCACACAAGTACGACCTTCTATTTTACTAACGTATCCAACTGTTGTACTATCAAGTCTAGCTCTGATGGTCATGTCCCCAACTGCTAAACTTCCATTAACTTTAGCTGCTAACGTGCAAATACTTGTTACAGCAGCATTACCGGCCGATACAAGAAATTTCTTACTGCCTTTTTGTTTTAGAATATATCCATCATATTCAATTCCGTTACCAGTTGCACGGAATCTTACACGAATATCACCTTCTGTAGTTGATGAACCAAAAAATCTTTTATTAATAGGACGTCCCATTTGTTTTTCTCCTTAAAATGGCGTTCTAGGCCTACGAGGTTGGGTTCCCCATAAGTTCGTTGAACTAAGTATTTATCGTTAGCTTTGTATAAATATATAACAAACCCAAGAGGTGACAATATGCGTTCGATAATTGCTATATCTATAGCTGCCTTGCTTGTAGCTGGTTGCGCTAACACAGATTATAAAATGTATTCGGAGACACAGCAGAAGATCGCTCAAGCATACGCTGTAGCTGAAACTGCTAGATATAATGCTCTGGCCGAAATTGCCAAAAATGGCGACAGTGGGGCCAAGGTGGCTGCTGTATTAAGCATACAAATGGGCGGCGGTGGGGGTAATAATCAAAGACAACAATTACAGGTCGCACCGCCCACGAACTGGGGAGACACTGCTCTAAAATGGACCAGTGTCTTATTGCCCAGTTTTACACAATTATATGGTATTACAGCAAATAAAGACATTGCTATAGCCCAAAGCAATAACCAAGCTGCCATAGCTCAAAGTACTAATCAAACCTTTGCATCCATGAGTTCTAACATGGGCACAAGCAATACCAATATAGCCCAATCAGGATTTAATGCCGCTACTTCTGCAGCCAATTCTTTGGCAACTGTAGCCACCGCAGGTATTACCGGGGTCAACAATGCTGCTGCTGCTGGATTTACCGCAACTACAAATATAGGCACAGCAGGGTTTAATGCCTTGGGAACACAAAGCACCGCAGCGTTAAACGCACTACAGGCTACAAATATTGCCGGATTTAATGCATTAAAAGATACGGCAGGTGCAGGGCTTACAGCATCAACTACTTTAGGAACTGCTGGTATCACTGGTGTTAATAATGCCGCTACAGCTGGTTTAACTGCTGCAACTACTTTAGGAACTGCTGGTATCACTGGTGTTAATAATGCCGCTACAGCTGGTTTAACTGCCGCAACTACTTTAAATGCTAGCAATAATGCAACTATCCAAGCGTTAGGTGCTCAAGCTATTACTAACATTACAACTTTAACTAATGCTAACAAAGATGTTGTTAAGACTCTAGCAGATAAATTAACAGGCACAACCACTAATACAACTAATACTACTACCACAACAACTACTACAACCACAAGTTCTGTTAACACTGGTGGCGGTAATTAAAAAAATTTTACGCTCAACAAAAAAGGGCCTTGCGGCCCTTTTTGTTTTTTCCCATCCCGAACTTAGGAAAAATTAACTAAAAGTTAAGTTTGATACTGCGATACGCTCTAGATAGTCAGCTGCGTTACCGAGTGAGCTGGCTGTGTTTGTCAACTCAACATATCCGTAACGTGTCATAAAGCCAACTACTGGCTCAAATGTTGCTGGATCTAGAATAACGCCCGAGCTCATTAGAGGAACATATGGGCAATAAAACGCAGCAGCATCGGCTTCGCTTGTACCTTTGTATCCAATTAGAACATCGGTACCGGTATTAGCATAACTGTCAACGTAGATCTTCATAGCACTGTTTAATGTACCAACAAATTTAGTGTTGGTTGGTGCTTCGAATGTACCTTCTGTTGTACGAGCAAATGCACTGGTCGTTGCACTTTGTAGTACAGTTAGAACTTCTGGACTTACAACCGCCCAGTTAGCTGCACCACGACGTGTACGCTGTGCAATCAAGTTTGCAGCACGATTGATAGTAACTGCAAGAGCAGCGTGCTCGTCACCAACAAATGTAGCTGTACCGCTTACAGCAGCTTGATTAAATGCTGGTAGGTTTGAAGGAGCTAGGCTACGTAGGCTCGCTAGGATCTCTTGGTCGATTTCAACTGTGATTTCCTGTGCTAGAGCAGCCATAATTTCTGCTTCTACATCAATACCATGCATTGCTTGTGCATCTTGTGCAGCCTCAAATGTCCAACGTGCGCTTAGTTTACGAGTCTTAGCTTCGACAACTTGCTTCAAGATTTGAACATTGATTTTGTTACCTGGCACACCTTCAAGAGCAGATGTTGAATCTGCACGGCTGGTTGATGCATTACCAGAGTAAGCGGTTGCAATACGGAATGGGCTTAGTGCCTCATCACCAGCTGTTGCACCATCTGTCGCGGTTGTTGCACTAACAGTGTCAGCGTAACGAACACGTAGAGTATGGATTTGAGCAACTGGACCAGTCATTGGCTGAACACCAACGATTTCGTTTGCAATAACAGTTGGCATAACACGACGAATGATCGGTAGAATTACACGATTCAACGTTGCGATTTGACCAGCTGCTGTTGAGCCAGCTGTAACAGCTTCCATCAAGCTCTTGCGGGTATTTTCAAGCATAATACCCATGTTGTTGCGGCGTGAGCCTTGCAAGCCTTCTAACAGGGCTTCTTTAGTTTCGCCCCAACGGCTTTCTAATAGTTCTTGTGTCATTATTTTCTTTCCTTTAAGGTTAAACTATTATTTCAACCCTGCTAGTCTCTTCAACTCTACAACATTGGTTTCCCTAGCTTCAAGAGTTGATTGTGTCTTAGCAGTTTTATCTCCTGTGACTTCACTACGGCTCTCAGTTAGAACAGCCGGAGCTGGTTCCTTGGTGCCTGTAGTAAGGACTGCAGGAAGATACTTTTCAAATGCAGTCTTCAATTTTGGAGTCTGCACTGACTCGAGAAGTTCACGCATTACCGATTGCTTCTCTTTTACCAAAGTACCAAGTAACTCGTCCATTACTGTACGACGATCTTGGCTCTCTTTAATCACGCGAATTTCGCGTTCTTTTGATTCAACTAACTTTTCTGCATTTTGCTTTACAGCAATTGCTTCGGCGATTTGTTGATCTTTCCGTTCAACTTCTTTTCTTAGTTTAATGATTTCTTTATTCTCATTTAAATGAGTTAAGGAAAATTCACTAGCAAAAGCTTCGAAGATGCGACGACCAAACATGTTCTCACGAGCACTTTGGATGTCTTCACGTAGTTGGGTTAGTTCAGCACCTAACTTTTGTGTCACTGATTCTTTTACAATGCGAGCACTTTGTTCAATAAAACGACGTTGAATAGCTTCAAGTTTGTTCTTAGCTTCTGCTACCAAACGAACTTTAGTTTCAACAACTGCCTTTTTATCTTGACTGAATTCTTTGATTTCTTCAGCCAATGCACGTACAATAAACTTCTCTAGTCGTGCTTGATTTTCCATCTGTGCTCTGCGATCATAATGTAGTTCACGTACTTCTTCAGCTAACTTGTTAACCATGAAGTCATTAAAACGACCGGCACTTTCTAGCATGTGGTTTTTTACACGCACACGATCTTCGACAATTGCCTGCTTTTCTACAGCGAACTCTTCAATCTCGGCCTTGAGATTTTCAGTGACCATTTTGTCTAGTGCTTCTACCATTACAGTTTTATCGTGTTCATAGCGAGCTGCCATTTCTTCACGAAGTTCGGCACGAATTTGCTCGCGAGCCTCATTTAGCTTGGCTTCCCATGCTTCATTAATAGCTGTACGAGTGTCTTCATTAATAATACCGCTGTCTAGCAATGGTTTTAAAGCGTCAAACATTGCGGTTTCTCCTTAGATTTTAAGGTCTTTGATTAGACGAACAACTTCGTCTTTCAAATACTTCTGCACTTTTTGATTTTGACCGACTTCACCGGCTATTTCTAGCACACGGTGGCCACCACGCATGTTTAATAAACCTTCGTAAATAGCTTTAGGATACGCATGTGGAGCACTAGGTTGTGCCACGATATCCACGGTCTCAATAACAAATCCACTGACGTGCCCAGTGGACTCATGTACTTCGCCGCTTCCGCGACTTGATACGCCTAATTTCACACCACTTTCTAACATAGTGCGAATCAACTGACCCATTGGTGTGGGTAGAATCTTTAATTTACCATGGCCGCAAGGTCCATCCATCCACATTTGTTGAATCATGTGGCTGACACGATCTAAGTTAATTTTTAGATCATCGGGATGGTCTACTTCACCGAGTACGCTGTAACCACCTTTAATTTTTTCATTAATGGTCTCTACAGCTTTACTAATTTCGTTAACAGGGTAAACACGGTTGTTACCGTTCTTTACCCCGCCCTCGATGAATATACCTTTCATGTAAAGATCTTTACCACCACCGTCAGTGCGATCCTCAGAAAGGATCTGCATTTGGGCGTGATCAAACGTTAGATCTTCGCGTAGGTATTGGCTCATATTACTTGTTTCTTACTGTTGTACCAATAAAAGCCTTGCCATCTACAGGCATTTTACCGTCTGTAGTTTGACCTTCTTTACCATGCTGCTTTTCATAGCTGGTATGCTTGTCTGTATAACCCTTGGTCTTTGCACCAGGAACATTCTCAAACTGCCCGGCATGTTTTACTTGCCCTTGACCTTTTGTGTACTGATTACTGGCTTTGGGTACTGGCTTTCCATCAGCTGCTTGCTCGGTTCCACCTTTTACAATGTTTCCGGCTGTGCCGCCCATGTTATTTGCTTTTTGTAGACCCGGACTTTTAGCATTGACTGTGGGCTTGCTGCTGCTCTGAGCACCGACTGTCTGACCTTCGGCATTACCAGGAATAGCAACTTTATCCACATACTCACGAACCATGCTTTCCTCTTTTGGCTCTTCATCGCCACCAAAGTCGGGATCGCTTTCACCATCGTGATGCTCGGGCTCGCCTTCTTCATCGGCCATTAATGCGTCGAATTCGGCCTTGAGCTCGTCGAGTGCTGCCTCAAGATCCATAACACGATCTTCTAAGCCGCCTTCGTCGCCCATGCCCATGTCATCACC
>Ga0214923_10003339_pt1 | contig 20187 bp, 19 predicted proteins | sample LL1510_MetaG_FD_177993 | JGI IMG/M metagenome (GOLD analysis project Ga0214923, IMG submission 177993) | Freshwater microbial communities from Lake Lanier, Atlanta, Georgia, United States - LL-1510 | ecosystem: Environmental > Aquatic > Freshwater > Lake | place: USA: Georgia | collected...
GCTCGCCAAATGCGCAATTTTGGGATGGCCAATCCAGAGGGATACCGAAAGGCCCTTAGATTGATGAAATTGGCCGAAAAATTCGATAAACCAGTCGTATGCTTAATTGACACTCCGGGTGCATTTCCAGGCCTTGAAGCCGAAGAAAGAGGCCAAGGTGAGGCGATTGCTAGGAATATTTATGAGATGATACGTTTAAAAGTACCCATTGTGATTGTGATTATTGGAGAAGGTGCAAGCGGGGGTGCATTGGGGATTGGTGTAGGAGATAAAACCTTGATGATGGAAAACACTTGGTACACTGTTATTTCTCCCGAAAGTTGTAGCTCTATTTTATGGAGAAGCTGGGATAAGAAGGAGGTAGCGGCAGAACAATTAAAATTGACTTCTATTGATATGAAGGGTTTTGGTTTAATTGATGAAATTGTTCCTGAGCCATTGGGCGGGGCACATTGGAGTTATACCGAAGCAGCAGCTACTTTGAAAGAAAAAATTATAGCAGCCATTCAAGAAGTAAAAAATATGGAACCTGCACAACGTGTAGAAAATAGAATTGAAAAATACAGTAAGATGGGATTCTGGGAGGAAGCGTCTTAATTAATTATTTATATTTACAAACTATGTTAAGACAAACTCTAAAAGGAACTGGTGTTGCTTTAGTCACTCCATTTAAAAAAGACAAATCAATTGATTTCGCAGCGCTTGAAAATATTATTGATATTCAAATTGCAGGGGGTGTTGATTATATTGTAACATTAGGTACTACTGGAGAATCAGTAGTGTTATCTGAGCAAGAAAAAGTAGAAGTGCTTCATTGTACTTTTAATAAAGTAAATGGTCGTGTGCCTGTGGTCGTAGGTATTGGTGGTAATAATACTGCTGAGGTGATCAAAGCATTTAGCAAATTACCCATTGATAAAGCGGTGGCAATTTTAAGTGTGACTCCTTATTACAATAAACCTTCTCAAGAAGGATTGTATCAACATTATATGGCGCTTGCTGACGCCGCGCCAAAACCTATTTTATTATATAATGTTCCGGGTCGTACGGGTCGTAACATGACAGCAGCTACTACATTGCGTTTGGCGAGTCATCCTAATATTGCAGGTATTAAGGAAGCGGGTCCTGAAATGGCGCAAACTATTGCGATATTAAAAGATCGTCCTGATGATTTTTTAGTAGTAAGTGGCGATGATGAAATAGTGGTCGCACAAATTGCATGTGGGATGGATGGGGTAGTGAGTGTGGCAGCAAATGCTTTTCCAAAACCTTTTAGTGATATGATTCGTTTTGCAATGGCAGGCGATTTTTCAATGGCTAAACGTATCAATGATTTATTAGTGGAAGCCTATTCTTACATGTACGAAGAAAATAATCCAGCAGGTGTTAAAGCATTTATGTTTGAACAAGAAATTATTCAAAATGAATTGCGTTTGCCTTTAGTGCCAGTAAGTGAAGGGTTGCAAAAGAAGATTCATTCTTTTGTAGAGAGATTTTAGTTCAGCTTCTTTTTTATTGCTTGTAATTTCATCAAAGCTTCCACCGGAGTGAGGTTGTTAATGTCTATTGCTTCTAATTCTTGACGAATAGACTCAAAAGTTTCTGTATGTGCATCAAAAATAGATAATTGATATTTAGTAGCAGGCTCATTCACGGTGGGTGTATGAGTAGCATGATCCTTATTTTTCAATTCCATTTCTTTTAAAATCTCATTGGCTCTTCCTACTAAATTATTAGGCATGCCGGCCATTTTAGCTACATGAATTCCGAAACTATGGGTACTGCCTCCTTGGGTAAGTTTGCGTAAAAAGATAATTTTATTTCCAACTTCTTTATGACTCACATGAAAATTATGAACCCCTGGTAATTGCGCTTCCAAATCATTTAATTCATGATAGTGCGTTGCAAATAAAGTTTTTGGTTTTTGTGCCGATTGGTATAAGTATTCAACAATACTCCAAGCTATTGAAATACCATCATAGGTGGAAGTACCTCTTCCAATTTCATCTAATAAAATTAAACTTTTCGCACTTATATTATTTAAGATGCTAGCTGTTTCAATCATCTCCACCATAAAAGTGGATTCCCCTGCAGATAAATTATCATTGGCACCTACGCGTGTAAATATTTTATCTGTTAAAGGAATCATCGCGGACTGAGCAGGTACATAACATCCCATATGTGCCATGAGTGTGATGATAGCAGTTTGACGTAATACCGCACTCTTACCACTCATATTAGGCCCTGTTAAAATAATAATTTGTTGTGTAGCAGGGTCTAAATACACATCATTGGGAATATAAGGCTGGTCAATAGGCAAGGTAGATTCAATCACTGGATGTCGACCCGCTTTAATATCTAAAATGGAATCACTAGAAAGGGTAGGCTTACAATATTTTTGATCTTGTGCAATTTGAGCAAAACATAATAAACAATCAATGACGCCGAGTAATTGTCCATTGTGTTGTATGGCTTGTAAGTCCTCATTCACATGATGGAGTAGTTGCTGATACAAATCTTGTTCAAGGGCTAGTATTTTATCTTCAGCGCCTAATATTTTTTCTTCGTATTCTTTTAATTCAGGCGTGATATAACGTTCGGCAGTAGTCAATGTTTGTTTGCGAATCCAATCAGTGGGTACTTTATTTTTGTGTACATGTGTTACTTCTAAATAATAACCATATACATTATTGTATCCAATTTTTAAGGAAGAAATGCCTGTTTGAATCGCTTCTTTATTTTGCAGCTGTGTTAAATATTCCTTCCCGCCACTGGATATTAATCTTAATTCATCTAAAGTAGTGGAAACACCTTCTTTGATAAATCCACCTTTCACTGTGGTGGCAGGAGGTTGCTCCAATAAGGTATTTAAAATATGAGTTTGTGAATTTGCGCAAACATTTAATTGCGATGCAATTTTTTGTAAATAATCATTGGGAATGGTGGATAAATTACTTTTAATGGAGGCCACTGCTTCCAATGATTTACCCAATTGCACTAATTCACGTGGTTGAATTTTACGACTTGCAAGTTTGCTAGATAATCTTTCAAAATCTCCGCAGGATTCAATCCAACTGCTTAATATACTATTGTTTTCTTTGCTTTGAATGAATGTTTCAACGGCATTCAGTCTTGCATTTATTTGATCAATAGATTGTAAGGGGAATATTAACCAACGTTTTAATAAACGAGCGCCCATAGGGCTTTTGGTGTGGTCAATGACTTCTAATAATCCCTTTCTATCGGCCCCATTTCCAATGAGTTCTAAATTTCGGATGGTAAATTTATCCATCCATAAAATTTCATCTCTTTGAATGCGTTGTATGGAATGGATATGTTGTAAATGCGGATGTTCCGTTTCTTTTAAATAATGTAAAATAGCTCCAGCCGCAATGATACCTGCAGTTTGATCTTCTATTCCAAAACCTTTGAGCGTTTGTGTTTGAAATTGTTTCAATAATAGTTCAGTCGCAAAGGGCGCATCAAAAATCCAACTATCTAAACCATAGGAATAAAAGGAATTACCTATAATTTCTTTACACACACTTACATTTTTTGGAAATAAGATTTCGGCAGGTTGCAAACTTTGTAAAAGTTTATCTGCGTATTCTTGATTGCCTTCTGCGATTAAAAATTCGCCAGTCGTAATATCTAAAAAAGACAATCCTACTTTTTCCTGTTCAACATAAATAGCAGCTAAAAAATTATTATTCTTATGTTCTAATAATTTATCATTGGTAGCAATACCCGGAGTGAGCATATCGGTCACTCCACGCTTCACAATTCCTTTCACCGATTTAGGATCCTCTAATTGATCGCAGATGGCAACACGGTGTCCCGCTTTGACTAATTTATGCAAATAAGTATCTAAAGAATGATGTGGAAAGCCGGCCAATTCACTAGAGGAAGCCGATCCGTTATTTCTTTTGGTCAATGTAATACCTAAAACCTTAGAGGAAATGATGGCATCTTCCCCAAATGTTTCATAAAAATCGCCCACTCTAAACAATAGGATGGCATCAGGATATTTTTGCTTAATAGCCTTATGTTGTTGCATTAAAGGAGTCTCTGCACTTGATTTTGCCATGGGTGACAAACCTACATAATTTTTCATAAAAAGCTTACTTTTGCATATGCGAAAACTGAGCATGGATGAGTTGGGTAGAATGTCGGTGGCTGACTTTAAAGCAGCCGAAAAAAAGCCCATTGTAGTAGTGATGGATAATATCCGCAGCATGCATAATGTGGGCAGCGTTTTTAGAACCTCCGATGCCTTTTTGGTAGGCGGCATTTGCTTGGGAGGTTTTACCCCACAGCCTCCACACCGTGATATTCATAAAATAGCTTTGGGCGCCACAGAATCGGTGGATTGGTGGTATTACGAACAAACTATCCAAGCAGTTCTTGATTTGAAAAGTAAAGGGTTTAAGGTGTATGCGATTGAGCAAACGCAAGGAAGTATCTCCTTAGAAAAGTTTGAAAAATCAGAACAACCCATGGCTTTTGTTTTTGGAAATGAGGTAGAAGGAGTCAGTAATGAAGTGCTACAAGCTTGTGACGGAGCAATAGAGATTCCCCAATATGGTATGAAACATTCCCTTAATATTTCAGTGGCAGCTGCCATTGTGTTATGGGAAATGGTTCGTTCGTAAAAAAAATGGTTCATTCATTAAAAATGGTTCATTCGTAAAAGATGGGTCATTCATAAAATATTTACATCATAACTTAAAGTATCTTTATAAGATGTCAGGAGTAAAAAATTATTTGAGTTTAGTAAAGTTCTCGCATACCATTTTTGCAATGCCCTTTGCTATTATTGGATTTATGTTAGGGGTGCAATATTTGCATCAAAACCAAATACCCTTTGAGCATAAAGGATTCGTTTTTGCTGCTGTAATAGTTTGTATGGTAACTGCAAGATCTACAGCCATGGCTTTTAACAGATACTTAGATCGTCATTTTGATAAACTCAATCCTAGAACTGCCATTCGCGAAATTCCTGCGGGTATTATTAAAGCCGAAAAAGCGTTGGTTTTTATTTTCATTAATGCAGGATTATTTATGACGACGACTTATTTTATAAATCCTATTTGTTTTTATTTATCACCGGTAGCATTATTGGTGATTTTGTTTTACAGTTATACCAAACGCTTTACTTATTTATGCCACTTAGTATTGGGTGTGGGTTTATCCTTGGCGCCTATTGGGGCTTACTTAGCAGTGACAGGTCATTTTGATTTTTTGCCTTTACTCTTTTCTTTTTCAGTGGTATTTTGGGTAAGTGGGTTTGATATTATTTATGCATTACAGGATATTGAGTTTGATCAATCTCAATCCCTATATTCTATTCCAAGTTATTGGGGCTTAATAAAAGCATTAAATATTGCCAGGGTATTACATGTGCTATCGGCATCTTTTGTGATAGCAGCTTATTTTCAAGGAAATTTTAATTTGTTTTATATTGGGGGTTTACTCGTTTTTATAGGAATGTTATTTTATCAGCACAGCATAGTAAAGCCACAGGATTTAAGCAAAGTCAATATTGCATTTATGACAGCAAATGGTATTGCAAGTATTGTATTTAGTATTTTTGTCATAGCATCCATTTATTATCAAATTTCTCATGATCCTATCATCGCTTCTTATAAAACTTTAACTCAATAATTTGGCACGTATACTTTGTTTAGATTATGGTGGAAAGAGAACCGGCATTGCAGTGACCGATCCTTTACAAATTATTGCCACAGGGTTAACCACCGTGGATACGAAGGATTTATATACTTTTTTAGCCGATTACTTTAAGCAAGAGCCAGTAGAACTCATCATTATAGGGGAGCCTTTGAATTTAGATGATAGCCCTACACATGCCACTCCTTTAGTGTTAAAAGCCATTGAGCAACTCGCTAAAAAGTTCCCATTAATACCTATTCAAAAAGTAGATGAAAGATATAGCTCCAAAAATGCAGTTAGAGCCATGGTAGAAATGGGTATGAAGAAGAAAGATCGTCGTAATAAAAAAACAATCGATCAAATAGCTGCTACCATTATACTTCAGGAATATCTGACCCACCGTTCCTAAACTGCTTATTTATAAGTAACTTTGACCCCATTATAATTGTTTTATATGATTTTACCCATTGTTGCCTATGGGGCAACCATCTTAAGGAAAGTTGGTGAAAATATTAGCCCTGAATATCCTAATTTAACTGCATTGATAGCAGATATGTGGGAAACCATGTACGGTAGTAATGGGGTAGGATTGGCTGCACCTCAAATCAATAAGAATATTCGATTATTTGTAATGGATAGTGCTCAGATATTTGAGAGCCGCGAACCAGAAGATGAAACTTATGTAGATGCCCCGGGCATTAAGAAATTATTTATCAATGCTAAAGTAGTAGCAACAGGAGGAACTGAATGGGTATATAATGAAGGTTGTTTAAGTATTCCTAAAATACGTGAAGATGTATTAAGACCTGCTGAAGTGACTTTACAATATTTTGATGAACAGTTTCAGGAACATACTGAGACCTTTAATGGAATGACGGCCCGTATCATTTTACATGAATATGATCATATTGAAGGGAAGTTATTCATTGATTATTTAAAACCTTTGCGTCGTAAAATGTTGCAAGGAAAATTAAATGATATTTCTAAGGGTAAAATGAGGGTTGATTACAAAATGATTCTAGCTAAATAAGTATTAGCACCCTAAAAGGAAAAGAAGGGGGGAAGTGAATGACCCCATTTTTTAATATATATTTCTTCTTAAAATAAACTCAAACTAATATCCACTTTTCATGCTATCTCAAAAAAGTTTCATTTTTTCAATAGCATTTATCTGCAGCATGAGTTCTTATGCGCAGGATTCTTTAGTGGATGTTAATAATGCAAAATTTACATTAACTGATGCTGTTGTGCGTAATCATTTTGATTACAAGGATATTTTACAAAAAATTAAGGAAGATACTAGTTTTTATAAGGCCTTTAAAACCTTACGAACTATTGGCTACAGTTCCTACAATCACATTGAAATGTTGGATGCCCATCAAAAACAAATGGCTTCCTTAAATAGTAAAACCAAGCAACTTAAGATAGGAGATTGCAGATCCATGCAAGTGTTAGAGGAGCAAGTCACCGGTAATTTGAGAGATGCCAAAGGTAACTACAACTATACCACACCAGCTTTATATGCCAGTTTGTTTTTTACCAAGGGGACTATTTGTGGAGAAACAAATATTGTGTCAGGTAAAAACAGAGTGATTCAAGGATCTGGGATTGATAAAGCGAAAGAACAATTAAAGATGTTGTTTTTTAATCCCGGTAAAAAAATTAAAGGCATTCCTTTTGTAGGAGATAAATTAGATTTATATGATGAGTCGGCGCATGAATTATATGACTATAAATTAGATTACGTCGATTATCATGGGCAATTAGTATATGTTTTTACAGTGCAACCTAAAGCCGATTTAGGAATTTTTGCAAAAGACAGAGTTGTAGTGGATCAAATGACTACCTGGTTTAATCCCAAAACATTGGAAGTACTAGGGCGTAACTATTCCTTAAGTTACAAAGCCGGTGTGTATGATTTTAATGTATCGATGGAAGTAGAACTAGATTACTTCAATGGATTACTTGTTCCTAAAATATTAAGATACAAAGGTAATTGGGATGTGATTTTTAAAAAGAGAGAACGAGGTTTATTTACAGCCACCTTATTTGATTTTGAAAAACCTCAGTAACCAAACATTTAATCAGTTTGTAAAAAACTAGATTCAATATATTTCACTACTTCTATTAAACTTCCAGTTTCCTTAAACACTTTTAATTGACGATCTGCCCCTGTGCCTCTTTCAAAAATTTGATTCACTTTTTCAATATGTGTGCGGCTGCCTAAATCATCTACCACACCATCTACAAATTCTAATAACTCATTGATTAAATCCTGTGTAGGAATTTCTTTTTCTTTCCCAAAATCAATCAACTTTCCTTCAATGCCGTATCTGCTTGCGCGCCACTTATTTTCGTTAATCAATGCACGTTGATAATTAATGAAATTAATATTTTGACGACGTAAAGTGTAAATTTTAGCACAGATAGCTTGGAACAATGCAGTAATCGTGATGGATTCCTGTACCGTCATAGTGACGTCACAAATTCTAAATTCGATGGTATTAAAAGTGGGGTGTACGCGTAAATCCCACCATATTTTTTTGGCATCATCAATACAATTGGTCTTGATCAGCAAATCCACAAAATTGTCATAGGCTTCTATGCTTTCAAAATAATCAGGAATCCCGGTACGAGGAAATTTATCAAATACTTTAGAACGGTATGATTTATAGCCGGTATTGCGTGATTCCCAAAAAGGGGAATTAGTGCTTAGTGCATAAATATGGGGCAAGAAATAACGGGCTGTATTAGCGATATGGATGGCCATACGGCGATCTTCTATTCCTACGTGCACATGTAGACCAAAAATAAGATTGCTGCGAGCAGCTTGCTGTAATTCATTCAAAAGTTCTTGATAACGTGTCTGGTCCGATATAAGTTGAGTTTCCCATAAACTAAAAGGGTGGGTGCCTGCTGCTCCAATGCTAAACCCTAAGTCGCCTGCAATAGTAGCAACGCCTTTTCTTAAAGATAAAATGTCATCAAAAGCCTCGTCTACATTTTTGCAAATGCGACTGCCTACTTCCACCACGGCTTGGTGCATTTCGGCTTTGATCTTGTCCTTGAATAACTTTTGCCCTTCATTGACAATAGCCCGATCATGGCTTTTTAATTCCTTAGTAGAAGGGTCCAAGACCATATACTCTTCTTCTACTCCAATAGTGAATTGATTTAAATAAGCGTTAGACATGAACTTGAAATTACTTAAAATTTGAGAATTAGGTATAAAAAAAATACCCTCCCGAATGGGGGAGGGTATTTTAAAAGCTATTTTAATAATTAGGAAGTCCTAATTAAAATTTGAAACGGATACCTAATTGGCTTACCCAACGAGCACTGTAACTAGGCGCTACACTCGTACTAACACCCCAAGGAGTATTATTGGTGATTGGGTTAAAGCTATAAGAAGGAGTTAAAGAACCAGTAGCTCCTGCATATTTAACTAAAGCAAATTGGTCATTAGATAAGAAGTAAGTACGTCCCCAAGTTCTGTTCAACATGTTAGTGAAGTTGAAGATATCATAAGTCAATTGGAATTGATATTTATGATTGTATAATTTCACATTAAAGTCTTGTACTAATTTCAAATCAACAATGTTTTGGAAAGGTAATCTTCCACCATTTCTTTCAGCATATTGACCTCTGTGTTTGCTTAAATATTCATCTTGGTTAATGTAAGCTTCAAAAGCAGCTTTTTGATCAGCAGCACTTAAAGCATAACCAGTTCCAGTAACAAATGTCATTGCATTTAACTGATCAGTTGTAGGGATGAATAATAAGTCATTTGTTTCACTTGTACCTTGATCTCTAACTGGACCAGTTCCATAAACATAACTGAATGGATTTCCTGATTGACCATTATATACTAAGCTCACTGTGGTAGCTAAAGCACCTTTTGCATAAGTGAATTTTTTAGCAACAAACATGCTCACTCTATGTCCTAAATCAAAATCAGATCTTGATCTGTTTACATAGTTTCTACCATTTACAGTCTCCATATATCTCCATTGGCTATTGTTTTGGCTAGAAGTAGGTTCGTTGGTAACAAATGATGTTCCATAAGTATAGAACATATTAAATGAGAAACCATCAGACCATGCTTTATCAACTGAAGCAGTAAAGTTATAAGCGTATCCTTTTTTGCTATTATAAGGTTGATTTGTCAAAACGAAAATACCAGTGTAAGGGTTACCTGCAGGAATATTTCCAATAGCAGGGAACTGAATCTTAGCAGCGTTATTATAAATGTAACGATTGTCAGGACCAACCATCGCACCAATTGCATTTTGAATATCTACTCTTTGATAATAAATTTCATTGATGTTTTTGCTGAAGCTTCCTTCAACAGTTACAGACCAATTGTTATCAAATTTCTTATCAACAGCTAATGAAGCTCTGAATAATTTAGGTAAACGGAAATCAGGTGCAATTAAATCCACTTGACCTTTTGCTAATCCTGGGTTCAAACCTAAATCGCCAGCAGTATATTGTGCGTATGGATTCGCTCTGAATGTTAATTTAGCAAGAGCAGCAGCTGTGGTTACAGATACACCACCCACGCTTAGACCATTGTTATTATATACTCCACCTGGCCATACTAAAGGCATACGACCTGTGAACATACCTAAACCACCACGAATGGTTAATCTTTCTTTAGGCATTTTATAAGTAAATCCAACTCTTGGAGAGATTGAAATTTTAGGATCATTCATTTGACCACTTCTTGCACCATATAAATCATTAGATAATTCTAACAAACTAATCACTTGATCGTTGTTGAAATAATCATCACGGTAAGGAGGTGTTAAGAATTTAGTATAATCAGCTCTGATACCATAATTGAAGGTTAAGTTTTCTGTTGGTTTGAATTCATCGTTTGCGAAGATACTTCCACGACCTGTGTAGAAACTTGCCGCTGATTTAGTATTATCTCCAGTTGAATTATCCAATAAAGCAAAAGATCTGTTATAAGAAGTAGGCGCTTTGTCTAATAAGAAATCAGATAAAGTAGCATATGTATAAGATCCAAAGTTTTGACGAATAAATACATTGTAAGAATGACTCAATTCGTAGTCCAATCCAAGAGTAACACTATGGTTATTAATATTAAATTTGAAGTAATCTAAGAAGTTTTTATTCACTTGCTTTAACAAGTTTGAAGTAGAGAATTCTTCAGAACCTAAAACGATTCTACCTGCACCATCTGTAATGGTAACACGAGGGAATGGATCGCCAATAGGAGCTCTATCATCTACTACATCTGTTACAGTAAATAACATTTTATTGCTAGCACCGTTTTTAAATGTAGTTCTTAATTCAGCAGATAATGATTTTGTTTTATTAGGGTATAAAATACCGTTATTATTATAGTTTACAGTAGTTGAGTTAGAAGAAGAAGTACTGTAGTTTCTTGAATCATTAAAACGGTAAGAAACGCTAAAGCGATTGTTGTCATTTATATTCCAATCAATTTTAGTTGCAATTCTTTTTGCATCTACAATGTCTGGGTTATTTAAGAAAGTACCCACTTCATAACCATATTTAGATTTAATAGTAGCTGCTAAAGCTTCAATATCAGCTTGTTTGCTTGAACCTTTATATCCAGTGAAATCAAATGGTTGAGGACGATTACTTGAAATAGTTTCATAGTTAATGAAATAGAACAATTTGTTCTTTATAATAGCGCCACCCAAAGTTCCACCTTGTGTTTTTGCACTGAATGGATTTAATTTAACAGCTAATGCTTTATCACCAGTAGGTGTTTTACCTGTTAAATCTTGGTTTTGTGTATAGTTGTAAACGGATCCGCTGTAGTTATTAGAACCACTTTTAGTAGTTGCGTTAATACCACCACCTGTGAAGTTACCTATTGACGCATCATAAGGAGAAACCATAACTTGGAATTGATCAATCGCATCAATTGAAATAGGTCCTACACTTGTTTGACCACCATTGGTTCCAGAAGCACTTAAACCAAATTGATCATTGTTTACAGCACCATCTATATATAATGAGTTAAAACGGTTGTTTTGACCTGCAATTGAAATACCAGTCAATCCACCTGTACCACCAGTCATTTTTACAGAAGGAGTGAAGCGCAAGAAGTCTTGTAAATTTCTTCCTACTGTAGGTAAATTTTCTATTTTATCACGTCCGATAATAGTTTGTGTACCACCACGAACAGATAAGTCAGAACTTTTACGTGATGAGTTTACAGTAACATCTGCTAATTTTTCAATTTTAGAAGATAACACTACATCAACACGAGCAACATCTCCTAAGTTAATATAGATATCTTCTCTTTTTTCATTTTGATAATTAACATAAGATGCAGTCAAAGTGTAAGGTCCACCTGGCTGTAAGTTACTGATATCAAAAAATCCAGATTTTCTAACCTGTACTTTGTAGACTGTTCCAGTGGGAACGTGTAATAATGTAACAGTGGCACCAACTAGTGATTCACCATTGTCCGCTTTTACAGATCCACTTAAGTTACCAGTCGTGTTTTGAGCAAAAGTCAAAACAGGTAATACTAGCAATGCTACAAGGAACTGTAGTAATTTTTTACTTGACATATTTTTGTTTGTTTAAGTGATGCAAAGAAACAAAATTTATTGATTAGTTACTTTATGTTTTTGTTAACATATTATCAATAAATTATGATGCAATATTATACATATAACAATATATTTTAATAAGATAAGAAAAACTTGACAAAAACCGTTTAAAAGCTAACGATGGTAAGAATTCTCGGTTTCGTTCTCTCTTTCCTTATCGTATGCTTTGATGATGGCTTTGACTAATTTATGTCTCACTACATCTTCTTCATCCAGTTGGATATGTGCGATTCCTTCTATGTTTTGTAAAATGCGAGATGCTTTTTCTAAACCACTTTTTTGGTTTCTAGGTAAATCCACTTGCGTAGGGTCACCTGTAATGATGGCTTTTGCATTCGCACCAATTCTGGTTAAGAACATTTTGATTTGTAAATCATTTGCATTTTGAGATTCATCCAAAATGATAAATGCGTTGTCTAAAGTTCTTCCTCGCATGTAAGCAAGTGGTGCAATTTCAATAGTGCGTGTTGACATATAATAACCTAATTTATCAGCAGGAATCATATCGTCTAATGCATCATATAAGGGACGTAAGTAAGGATCAATTTTTTCCTTTAAATCTCCTGGTAAAAATCCCAAACTTTCGCCTGCTTCTACCGCAGGTCTTGTTAGGATAATTTTTTTCACCAATTTATTTTTTAAAGCACGAACTGCTAACGCCACTGCAGTATAAGTTTTACCTGTTCCTGCAGGTCCAATAGCAAAAACAATATCATTTTTATCTGCAGCTTGCACCATCTTTTTTTGATTCGCAGTTCGCGCTCGAACCGTTTTTCCATTAGGTCCAAAAACTAAAACCTCATTGGGATTTTGTTCTACAAAATGATCCACTACTTCGGCATCATCGCCTCCTAAAATTTGTTCAAAATAATTTTCACTTAAATGTCCATTGCGTTCCATGTATTGAATAATCAACGCAATTTTTTCTGTTGCAATTTCAATTTGTTCGGGGGCGCCACTTAATTTTATTTGTGTCCCACGAGATAAGATTTTTAATAAAGGAAATTTCTTTTTTAAAATATCAAATTTATTATTGTTAACGCCAAAAAAATCAATGGGATTAACTGTTTCGAGGTTGATGATAGTTTCAGTCAATGGGATTTATTTTAAATGGTTAGTAGATAAAAAAGAGCCTCACACAATTTAATTGAACATCACTAGATTTTCCAACTTTAAATACCCACACTTGTGGATTACTTTAATTGATAATATTTGGGTAATAATTGTTTAATATGGGAGTCATATTAAACATAGAAATTGAAATACTGTTAGATTACAAAGTCTTTAGCGTCGCGATCATTTGAATGGGATCTGGAGCTTTAAAAACGGTCGTACCTGCTACTAAAACATCTGCACCTGCTTGTACTAATGCTGCTGCATTATGTTCTGTAACACCTCCATCAATTTCTATTAAAGTGGAAGCACCTGCTTCTGTAATAATTTGTTTTAAGGCACGCACTTTTTCATAAGTGTGTTCAATAAATTTCTGCCCCCCAAATCCGGGATTCACACTCATAATACAAACCAAATCAATATCCTTAATCACATCTTTTAAAACGCTCACTGGAGTCGCTGGATTTAAGGCAACACCTGCTTTCATGCCTTGCGCTTTGATTTGTTGTAATGTGCTATGTAAATGGGGACAAGCTTCTTGATGCACAGTTAAAATATCGGCACCTGCTTTTTTAAATGCAGCGATATATTTTTCGGGTTCCACAATCATTAAATGCACATCACAAATTTTGGTAGTGGCTTTACGAATTTGTTCAATGATTGGTAGGCCATAACTAATATTGGGAACAAATACGCCATCCATCACATCTAAATGAAAATATTCGGCTTCACTCTTGTTGAGCATCTCACATGCGTTTCCTAATTGTAAAAAATCGGCAGCTAATAAAGAGGGAGCGATGATGGCCATAGTATGAATTTGAAGCAAAGTTCCTTATTTTTTCTAAAAAACGGGTATAAATATGACACAATTATGACTTTTATTATATTCCTTAATGTGCTAAATATTTACTTTTGCCATCCTATATAAAATCTACCTTAATTAGAGCTCATGAAAAAATGTTTACTATCCCTTATTTTGATTGCTTATTGGAGTCATGCTCATGCACAAGCCGATTCGGTTTTGTTTGCTGGAGAAAAGCATTTTAAAAACATTCATCAACTTACTTTTGGAGGAGACAATGCGGAAGCCTATTGGAGTTTTGATAGTAAACGTATTACTTTTCAAAGAACTAATCCTAAGGAGGGAATCATATGTGATCAAATTTTTATGGGTCAAGTTCCTACTTTATTAACGGATAGTTTCAAGTATAAATTAATTAGTGGGGGAAAAGGGCGTACTACTTGTTCTTATTTTTTACCCGACGGCAAACACATTATATATGCTTCTACTTTTAAAGGAAGCGATGAGTGTCCTCCGCCAGTGGATCGTGCAAAATATGGCAACAAATATATTTGGCCTTTATATAATAGTTACGATATTTTCATGGCAGATACTAATGGTAAAGTCATTAAACAATTAACCACAGCGAAAGGGTATGATGCAGAAGCCACACTTTCTTATGATGGAAAGAAAATGATTTATTGCAGTGATAAGGAGGGGGACCTAGATTTATATGTGATGGATTTGGCAACAGGAAAAGAAAAAAGAGTTACGAATACTTTAGGATATGATGGAGGGGCATGGTTTAGCCCAGATGGCACTAAAATTGTGTGGAGAGCGAGTCGTCCTAAAACGGAGACGGAAATAGCAGAATATAAATCTTTATTAAATGAAGGATTAGTGGCACCTACTAATATGGAAGTGTTTATTGCCAATGCGGATGGATCTAATGCTAAGCAAATTACGCATTATGGTCAAGCCAATTGGGCACCTAATTTTACACCCGATGGCAAACACATTATTTTTTGCAGCAATCATGAATACAAAAGAGGATTTCCTTTTAATATGTATTTAATCGATTTAGAAGGAAATGGATTAGAAAAAGTAAGTCGTGATAGAGGCTTTGATGCATTCCCCATGTTTAGTCCAGATGGTAAAAAAATAATTTTTGCATCTAACCGAAATAATGGAGGTACCCGAGACACTAATTTATTTGTAGCAGATTGGGTAGATTAATTTAGGGAGACTTCTTTTTTCTTTGATAAAGTTGTATTTTACAACTCAATCAAATAATACAATTATGACAACAGGATTGTTACATCTCCATAACTTATTAAGATGGGTTATCTTAATAACACTTTTTTTAAGTATTTATAAATTGTGGTCCAAGCAAAATGCTTTAGGGACTAGTAAAATATTATTAATTAGTTCCCACACCACTTTATTGTTGGGAATCTATCAATACATTACTGGTGCAGTGGGTTTAAAAATGATTCAGGCAGCAGGAATGGGAGCGGCAATGAAAGACGCGGCAACTCGTTTTTGGGCAGTGGAACATATTTTTTCAATGGTATTGGCGATCGTTTTAATCACCATTGGACATGTGAAATATAAAAAATCTTCCCAATCTGGGACCACCCAGGTTTTATATGTGATCGCTTTATTGCTTATTTTGTCTGCAATTCCTTGGCCATTTAGGGCTGGAATTGGACGTCCTTGGTTTCCAGGGGTAGGATAATTTCCAGGGGTCGGGAATAAGAGGGGGTAGAAATTATATAAAACGTTGATTATCAATATTTTTTAACGGGGAAATTGCATTTCCCCGTTTATTTTGCCCTTTTTGGAAGATTTCGGGGTGAATTTTTCATAATTCCATTCATTTCCATATCTTTGCAACCCCAAAATAAGTATGTCAAAACAACCGCTGATTAAACAAGATGGTATTATAATTGAAGCAATGAGCAATGCCATGTTCAGAGTTAAATTAGAAAATGGACATGAAATTTTGGCAACTATTTCTGGTAAAATGCGTATGCACTATATCAGAATTTTGCCGGGAGATAAAGTGGGAGTGGAGATGAGTCCATATGATTTGACAAGGGGAAGAATTATTTTCAGACATAAATAATCTGAAAATTTTTTAAAAAATTATTATAACAGTAGGTCGTTAATATTTAAAAAACAAAAGATGAAAGTTAGAGCATCTATCAAAAAACGTAGTTCTGATTGCAAGATCGTGAAGCGCAAAGGTAAATTATACGTAATCAACAAAAAGAATCCTCGCTTTAAGCAAAGACAAGGATAATTTCAATTCATTAAAAAATTTAAGTTTTAAAATATGGCTCGTATTGCCGGTATAGATTTACCAAAAAACAAAAGAGGAGAAATAGGGTTAACGTACATTTTTGGAATTGGACGTTCAACTGCTCAGTACATCTTAGATAAAGCTAGCATCAGTTACGATAAAAAAGTAAATGAGTGGAATGATGATGAGCAAACTGCTATTCGTAATATCATCAATGCTGAATTTAAAGTAGAAGGTGCTTTACGTAGTGAAGTTTCTATGAGTATTAAGCGTTTATTAGATATCGCTTGTTACCGTGGTTTACGTCACAGAAAAGGTTTGCCAGTTCGTGGTCAACGTACCAAAACTAATAGCCGTACTCGTAAGGGTAAGCGTAAGACAGTGGCTGGTAAGAAGAAAGTCGCTAAGAAATAATAATATATAAGTAGTCGCTAGTTTACTGGTGACTACTTATTATATATATAAATCCGAAATCGTTGGATCCTATTTAAAAAATAGGGGAGATTCTTTCGGTTTCCGCTTCGGCGGAATTTCAATTTTAAATAACCGCTCCTTCAATGGGGCACACCTCAAAAAAAATGGCAAAACCAATCAAAGCACAAAACAGTGCTAAAGCGGCTTCTAAAAAAAGAGTCGTGAAAATTGATGCTTCTGGTGAAGTTCGCATCAGCGCAACTTTCAACAATTTAATTATTTCTTTTACCAACAAAGCAGGCCAAGTAATTAGCTGGAGCAGTGCTGGTAAAATGGGTTTTAGAGGTTCTAAAAAGAACACTCCTTATGCCGCTCAAATGGCAGCAGCTGACGCAGCTAAAGTTGCATTAGACGCTGGTGTGAAGCGCGTAGATGTTTTTGTTAAAGGTCCAGGTTCAGGTCGTGAAGGAGCTATTCGTTCTATTTCACAATCTGGAATTGAAGTAACTTCTATCCGTGACGTGACTCCAATGCCACACAACGGATGTCGTCCACCAAAACAAAGAAGAGTTTAATTATTAATTTTTAATAAAGGATACATCATTCATTTTAGATTTTTACTGATGATGTATCGTCACCAAAAAATCACAAACAAGTATTATGGCACGTTACACAGGACCCAAAACCAAAATTTGTCGCATTTTCGGCGAACCTATATTAGGAAACGCTAAATGGTTAGGCAAAAACAGCAACCCTCCAGGCCAACACGGTGCACAACGCAAGCGTAAGCAATTAGGAGAGTATGCATTACAATTAAGAGAAAAACAAAAAGCGAAATACACTTATGGTGTATTAGAGCGTCAATTCCGTAAAACTTTTGAAGAGGCATCTCGTATCAAAGGGGTTACCGGTGAAAACTTGATCAAATTATTGGAATCTCGTTTAGACAATACCATTTTCAGAATGGGATTAGCAGCTAGTCGTCCAGAAGCACGTCAGTTGGTAGCGCACAAGCACATCACTGTAAATGGTGATGTGACAAACGTTCCTTCTTATACATGTCGTCCAGGGGATGTGATTGCATATCGTCCAAAGAGTGCTCATAACGCATCTATCGTTAGCAAGCAACGTGGAAAAAACACGAAGTTTAGCTGGGTAGATTGGAATGAAACTACGAACACAGGTACATTCATTATGATGCCAGAGCGTGAAGCAGTTCCAGAGAATATCAAAGAGCAATTAATTGTCGAATTATATTCTAAATAACAACCACTTAAAAATATTAACATGGCTATATTAAGTTTTCAAAAACCAGATAAAATTGTTTTACAAAAAGCAAATGACTTCGAAGGACAATTTGAATTCCGTCCTTTGGAACCAGGCTTTGGTTTAACATTAGGAAATGCCTTAAGAAGAGTTTTATTAAGCTCTTTAGAAGGTTTTGCAATCGTAGGTATTAAAATTGAAGGAGTAGACCATGAGTTTGCTACTTTAAAAGGAATTACCGAAGATGTTACTGAAATCATTTTAAACTTAAAGCAAGTTCGTTTTAAGCGCAAAGCAGATCAAGAAGTGACTTCTGAAAAAATCTCTATTTCTATCAAAGGAAGTAGTGAATTTAATGCAGGTCAAATTGGTGATGCTTCTCAACAATTCCAAGTAATGAATCCTGAATTAGTGATTTGTACTATGGATGCTACTGCTAAATTAGATATCGAATTAACCATCAGCAAAGGCCGTGGTTACATTCCTTCTGAAGAAAATAAATTAAAGGATATGCCATTTGGTTATATCGCAATTGATTCTATTCATACTCCTATCAAAAATGTAAAATACAGTATCGAAAACTACCGTGTTGAGCAAAGAACAGATTATGAAAAATTAATTTTAGAGGTGGCTACAGATGGTACGATTCATCCTGAAGATGCAGTGAAACAAGCATCAAGAATTTTAATTCAACACTTGATGATCATCACTGACGAAAACATCACTTTTGACAACAAAGAAGATAAAAAAGAAGATGTAGTTGATGAACAAGTATTGCAATTAAGAAAAGTATTAAAAACCCCATTAGAAGATTTAGATCTTTCAGTGCGTGCTTTTAATTGCTTGAAAGCTGCAAAAATCAATAGCTTAAGCGAATTAGTTCAATACGAACAAGAAGACTTGATGAAGTTTAGAAACTTTGGTCAAAAATCTTTATCTGAAATTGAACAAGTTTTAATCGAAAGAGGATTAAGCTTTGGTATGGATTTAGGTAAATTAGGATTAGACAAATTAGACTTACAATAATCTTTACCGATTATTAAGTCGTATTCATAACGAGCGAAAGCTCAACCCTCGCAATTCCTGACACGGTGTGAGGTCAAAAATTAAAAGTCATGCGTCACGGAGACAAACAAAACAACCTAGGCCGTAAAAAGGCACACAGAGATGCCTTATTGATGAACTTAGCCTGCCAAGTCATTACGCACAAGCGTATTGTTACCACTTTAGCTAAGGCTAAAGCTTTAAGAAAGTATGTTGAGCCATTGATTACTAAAACTAAGAAAGCGGCCAGCAAAGAGGAAATCATGCATAACCACAGAATTGTGTTTAGTTATTTAAACGACAAAGCTGCTGTTAAAGAATTATTTACAGTAGTAGCGCCTAAAATAGCGACTCGTCCAGGTGGATATACTCGTATCATCAAATTAGGTATTCGTCCAGGTGACAATGCCGAGAAAGCGATGATTGAATTAGTAGACTTCAACGAAATTTATGGTAATTCAATAGCTTCAGCTGGCGAACCTGCTAAAAAGACACGTAGAAGTAAAGCCACTACCAAAAAATCAGAAGCACCTGCAGCAGAAACTGCTCCAGAAGCTCCAGCAACTGATGCTTCACCTGAAACTGCTGCTGAATAATGAGAGCAGTCAAAACGACAATGATTTAGTTCATTTATATAAAGGCAAGACTTTTAAGTCTTGCCTTTTTTTTGACTTTTTGAACCTCTTTGTCAGAATGTTTAAAAGTTAATATGGAAAAGTAAAAAATTGTTTCTTTTTTTGCATAACAAAACACCACATCTTATATGGCTCATCAACCCGCAATTTTAGTTTTAGCTGACGGTCATGTTTTTCATGGTCAAGCCTTTGGTAAAATAGGAACTACCACTGGGGAAATATGTTTTAATACGGGTATGACGGGGTATCAAGAGGTATTTACCGATCCTAGTTATACAGGTCAGGTGATTATTATGAATAATGTGCATATTGGGAATTATGGAGTGAAGGATACCGATG
>Ga0214923_10003340_pt1 | contig 20173 bp, 24 predicted proteins | sample LL1510_MetaG_FD_177993 | JGI IMG/M metagenome (GOLD analysis project Ga0214923, IMG submission 177993) | Freshwater microbial communities from Lake Lanier, Atlanta, Georgia, United States - LL-1510 | ecosystem: Environmental > Aquatic > Freshwater > Lake | place: USA: Georgia | collected...
TCATTATTTAACATATATCCAATCTGAGAAGCTCCTGTTTTAGAGTTTACAAGAAAGAATATGTGTTTGTTTTTTTCAGCAATGAAGTGATTGCCAATTATAGAATAGTCTTGAGGAATTCCTGTTTCAGTATTTCCTAAACATAGTTCATTACCCTGTTCATTTTGATAATTAACAGAGTTTGCATCAAAGTTTTCTAATGCAGCATTTAGGGCATAAGTTAATGTACCTTTCTTAACTTGAGCTATGACATTATCCATATTCAAGCCAAGTTGTGCAGCATTAAATTGTGGTTTAACGTTACCTTCCTGACTAGTTGTTTCTTCTACCATTATACTAAAAGTTTACCTGCGTAAGTTTTTCTTTTTATTCTATTAGAGTACTCGCCTGTTTTCCATTTTTCTTTTATTTTTTCAGATATTTTTTTCTTAGTCTCTTCTGAAGTAATAACGCCAGTAGCAGCTTTTCTTCTTCTTTCTCTTGCAATATCAGATTTATTTGCAGCGACTACATTATCGTAATGTTTTTTAGAAAGTTTTTTACCTATTTTAGCTTCAGAAAACCTTTTTAAAGTTTCTTCTGTAAAGGGTTTTCTTTTTACACCAAGTTTAGCAATACTTAATCTTTGTCGCAATTCATACGATGGATTGTTTAAACCTTCCCCAGTTTCATCAATTAAATTTAACCATGCATCACTTTCAACAATATTAAGCAATTTTGAATAACATAGACCGACAATTTTTAAATCTTCAAAATTATCAGTTTCATATAATACCCAAGTTTCAATATCTTTTAATTTATAATTATATTTTTTAATAGTTCTTTTCCAAATAGTTCCAGAACCCATATATTTATATGGATCTTTTTCAGTTCTTCCTAAATATAAATTTCCATTAGGAAGTCTTTTAACATATATCTTATATATTTTTTTAGTTTCTTCTGCGGCCATATCGGTTTGTTCTGTTTGGCAATTCGTACATATTGAACCTGTTCAGGTCATTCTTAATTCTGCGTTGTTTATCCCAAGCAGTTTGTTTCTTTATTTCAATATCGGCCATAATGAATGCCTCTTCAGAAAGTTGCTTATAATAAGCAAGCTTTTGTTGTATTTGTTGGAACGTTTCATCTGTTAATTGGTTAGAAAGCATTTCAAACACTTTGAACTTAATAAAAGCTTCTACATACTCACGAATACGATAATTATCAGGAATCATTTGATTACCAATCTCATCGTATTCTGTAGCATAGAATACTAAGTGTACAATGCCATTTCTAAAGTTAGTTACAAATTTATTATCTCTAATATCAAATGATCCATATGATGAAGATCCTGGAGTAAATTGTTGTCTATAAGCTGAAGCAGTGCCATTATCCCACGCAGTGGTATAACTAACATCACAATTAGATCTTGCAGAAATATTACCTGGTTGAAGTAAATATTCTTTAGTGTATAAGTTTACAGCACTATTATTTGTCTTATAAACAGTTTGCATCAATTCAGGCATACACTCACCATCACACCCTACGTTAGCACAGTCAGGATTTGTACAGGAGCCATCATTTGTAGTGATTGGACTAACTTGTATAGTTGTAGAAGTAAATGCCTGAGAATAGAAAGAACTGGCCTCCTGATAAGTGTTACCATAAACTGATGTACACATCCAAGCTTCTCTCACTGCGTAAAAATTATCTGGAAGACGAGCTTCAAAATCATATATATCAAGAGGTTGTTCAGCAATAACATACGTTGCTCTTCCTAACTTCTTTAAACATTTGTCTAAATAAGTGGGGAATAACAAATCATCCACTGCTGCTGTATCGAAGTAGCTTTTAAGTTCTTCTTTTACTGTAGCATATACAGGTTCTGGAGAAACGAAATCATATTGATAGTAGTATGACATAGTAATTTATTTTTTCCAACTTTGATAAATATGTTGATATTTATTATCTGTCTTTATATAATGTGACAATAGTCTTGATGTTGTTCTTGTAGGTTTGAAATACCAAAGATCTACAAGTCTTATTCGTGTAGTTTCTTTAAACCAAATCCACCCAAAGAAATAACCTTCTGTATGATAATTGAAGTTGTAAATTCTTTTACCCTTCTCTTTACTTTTTTGCCAATCTACAGGAAGATTGACCATCTCTACACCATTGATTGTTTTAATCTTTTTACGCTTTTTCTTGTTAATAGAAAATTCACCAAAACCCAAAGGTAATCGTGCTTTATCTCCAGTTTCAAGAATGTAGTTTTTAAAATGCTCATTGTAGGAATAAATGATATTCCTCCAATCATCAAATGATATTTGAATAGATGGGTTCTTCTTGCAGAAGTTTTTGTAGTTATCTTTACTGGAACTTCTCCAGTCAACTTTTACTCTAGGCATAGGTTAACTTCCTGGTAATGTGTTAGGAGATTGCCCATCTAAATCATCTGATGTAATATCCTGTTTCAATTTGAAGTAGGTTTGTAATAATTTCTGTGATGTAAGTTCTAACACTTGTTTTTCTAAATATCCTGGAAGACCATATTCTTTATCTAAAGGATTCATGCAATATGCATTAATGTCAAGTGTTTGAGAAGAACATCCAAATGTAATTGTGTTAGGAACATCTTCTTCAAAGAATGCAGAAATTCTAGCAGTTTTTAACATAGGATTAGTAATGTATAAATAATCATTAATAATCCAGAAATATGATTCATTTTTAATAAAAGGAAGTTTTAATAGATTAATATATCTATTGATACTAATTTCTTTAAATTTCTTAGCAACACCTCCCATAGCATTAATGGAATAGACACCTTGAATGAGGTATTGATAATTACCTTCAGATATACGAGGAAGTTTATATTTACTTCTAGAGATTGTACAAGGATCTGTATAATCACAACATTCAGAAATAGGTACTTGCAACATTTCTAAACATGGGATGGTTGTAAATAAAGTACTTGTAGCCCATAATTTACGAAGATTGGTTTCACGTTTTACTAACATGACAGTATTATTCTTAATCTCAGATGCAATTGCCCTATCCGTAATAAGGTTATCTGTAGAGATTAATTTGTGCATTGATCGCACATCTGAAACTAATTTTCTTAATGTTGCCATTTTATATTCTTGATTCGAATTCTGCTATTTTACCATGTAAAGGATGATACACTAATGCTAAGCCAGCTCTAATACTATGTACAAAGTTGTTATCTGCATGCCATCTATCTATACCAGACAAGCTAGGCATTTGTTGGATTCTAACACCTTTTACTTCCTTAGCCATGTAATGGTGTTTATCTCCTGTATGAACTTCACGATATACAGCATTACCAAATTCTTGACTGTAATCTTTGTGAGTTGCAAACAATAAAGGAAGATCTTCAATCTTGCAGTTACCATGATGATAACCAATGAATGTTGTTCCTAGTGAAATTCCTTTTACTGATGATGTTGATCTATCAAAATATACATCAGTTTGTGATTTATAATAAACTTCTAATGCATGTGCTAAGTAGTATGACTTAGTCTTATCATGATTTCCTTGTACTAATATAACTTGAACTTCTTCTGAATTTGCTTTTAAGAAATCAATTGCTTGCACTAATAAATCAAATCCATGCTCATACTCTTGTGCATAATCAACAATTGTATCTTGTGGAGTGCCTGCTGTTGTTTGATTCTGATAATTATCTGTATGAAAAAAGTCATTTGAGATAGGTAATACAACTGTACCGATATTATAAACAGCTTTTACATTATGTACTAATTCTTGTACTACGTGCATGTATGCAGCTTTTCTTACTTCAATATCATTGTTACCATCAATCACTTTCTTTGCTAAATGAAAATCAGATAGAGAGATTTCTACATCTACTGTTTTCTTATCTGAATGAATCTCTACAAACTTTACAGCACTATGTTGTGGTTTATAATTTTGTAAAAATTTAGCAAAATCTTCTGGAGTGTAATCCTGTGGTTTCTTTAGTTTAGAGAATACAGAAGATGTAAACTTACCACTTGGTAAAACCTTTGACCAGTAATTAGTAATTACATATTTGTCAAGATTAATCTTGTGTAATCTTGCTAATTCAATATCGTCTTTAGGTTCATAGTCTAATACTAGTGTACTTTCTAATGTTCCTTTTTCATTATTTACTTTACGTGCAGCAGAGATGTATTCTACAATCTCCTCCTCAATACTAGAATCTTTTCCCCTCAACTCTTTTAATAATTCCTCAACTTCACCTTCCGTAATTTGTAGCTTCTCAGCCATAAATTTTTTACTTTTTTTCCAACTTAAAAGCTTTTCAAGCTGAAACAACAGGTTTTGGTCTTGAGCCATGTATCTTTATTTGGTTAAATTGTCATAAATATATAAATTATTTTTTGAAATAACCAAACAATAGTAACTAAATTAATTATATAGGTTAATCAAATTGGTTATAAAAATGAAAACCCCAGACACAAAAAGCATCTGGGGAAACTCCGTAAACCAACAACCAGAGTTTTTTGTATCTTAATTATACAACAGTTCCGCAAATTCCAAGAACGCTATATGTATTCCCTGCACCAATTGTTCTAGGAGTAGATGATACAGTTTGAGGTAATGTTCCTGAACCTGTTTGATAGTTAGTAGGAACTCCATTCAATGAATCTTGAATCTGACCTCTTTGTCCGCTGCTTGCTCTAGTAGTTTGTATAACAGTTACATAATATGCATCGCCTGTAAATAATCCAACTGAAGCAGTTGCACCATTTGTACTTAATGTTGTAGATAAAACATATCCAGAACCAGCTGGAGAAGCAACATAAAGCGACATAGATCCTGTATTACCCGCATCTAATTGGAATGTCATACCAACATTAACATTCAAACGTGTAGTTGTAGTTGTAGTAGTGCTAGGAGCTACAGTTGTGGTTGTAGTAGTTGTTCCTGAAATAGTAGTAGATGTAGTGGTAGTTGTTAATCTAGTAGTAGATGTTGTAGTAGTAGTTGGACCTGATGAAGTAGTTGTGGTGGTTGTTGTTGGACCTACTAAAGTAGTTGTAGTAGTTGTAGTAGGAGTTATAATATTTAAATTTATAGAATTTGTACAAGTCCCTGTAGAAGCAACTTTAATATAAGTTGCAGCATCTGGTACACTACTTAATGTATACCCTGAAACTAATGCAGATTTAGCAACACCACTTACTAATGGGGTAACTAAATCTACACTTGAAAATAAATTAAATGGACCAGTATCTGCTCCAGGAGATGTTAGTGTTACTAAAACAACCATCGAATTTTATAGTTAAAGTGTTAATTTATTTATTAATTAAAATTTGAACTTTACTAGCAATCATAGGAACTGTATATGCTTTACAATAGTCAGCATTACAAAATTTCCATTGTAAGATTTGTTTGTATTCTAGTAAATCAAATATTACTTGACCATCAATATAATAGTTCAAGTCATATACAATGTTATTATATTCATCATTTGCAAGTGATGCAATCTTTGCGTTAATGTTGTCAATCAATATAGGGATAGTGGCACAATCAATACATTGATTAAGCCTAGGTAATAACATCATATTATTGAGGATTTAATCGTTTAGCTTCTTCTTCTATTGCTTGTTGTAATGCCATAGCTTCTTGTTGAGCTACAACACTAACACAAGAGTTACACATCCCATTGGTAAGTTGACATCCACAGCCAACTGAAGTACCACATCTTGTACAATTAGCCATTATTGAAAATTAATTATATAATTATTACCTGAACAACCACAGTTATTTTTAAGAAAATTATCTAACATCATATCAGCTTGTTGGTATAATTTAGCAGCTTGTGTAGAAGCTAAATTGTTAGCAGCAGCAATAGATCCTTGGATTAAATAATAAACGCTATTTAATGTAACTTTTTGTTGTGTTTTAATAGCCATATCACATTCCATCATGTCAAGTTTCATAAATGCATTATCAAACTTCTCTTGAATTTTATCTGTACGCATAATACTTTTACTTGCAGGAGCAGTACCAGAAGGAGTGGTAATAGAATAAGTTAATCCGTATATACCATCAGGTAATGAAATTAAATTAGCACCTACAGAAGATAAGTTCAATGTAGCAGAATTGAATACATTATAATTATTTGGATTAAACGGAATGGATACAGTTGTTCCTCCAGAAAGAGTTGTAGTTCCTGTTGGTAATGCCACTAACATTGCCGCACCTGTAGGAGAAGTGGTGTACGTAGAAGTATCAGCAACACCTAATGTTAAAGTGCTGTAGGTATTAACTACTAGAAAATTTAAAGTTGTTGCCATGTTATAAAAAATAATGCCAGAGGATAGAGATTATCCTCTTACCCTCTGGCATAGGTTAAACTATTTGTTCTTATTAAGGAACGTTTGGATCTGGAGTTGGAGTACCTGCAGTTGCAACTGTAGCAGCACCTAAAGCACCAACTAATACAGTTTCAATAGCTGTAGCAACACTACCTGTTGGAGCAGCAATGATAACCATTGAATCTAAAGTGATATAATCGCCCCACTGATAAGTAGAAGTATCTAACGTGTTAAACTTGATATAATATGTATCGTAAGTTGTACCTGAAGATACCCAAGACTCAAAGTTCTCATTGTATCCAGCCATACGATATAAATGCTTCAAGTAACCAGCTTGGTAGCTATAGTAGTTCTTCTCTAATTGAGCAATCTCAGTAGAACCTCCAGTTGGATAACTAGCGTTTCTAGTAATAGCAGTAGTAGCAACAGTGTTACAAGAATCTGCAACAATGAAGTCAGCAGTAGTAGCTGGACCAGCATAAACAAATGTACGGAAGTACATACGATCATACTCGTAAGGGAACGCAGCAACATCACATGGTTGTCCATAAACTGTCAATGCTTTACCAGTGATAACTAATTTAGAAGTTTGACCAGATCCAGAACGAGTGAATGTGAAGAAATCAGATAATGTAATATTATCAGGATTAGTACCTCCAGCCTCTTGTTGGAATTTAGTAATAAATGCATCAACTAAAGTTTGGTAGTTAACAGCACCACAAGGATCTCCACCACAAGCTAAACAAGTACCTTTAACAGTCACTGAACGAGTAAAACCGTTGAAGTACAATGTGTCAAGATAAGAAGAGTGAGCACGTAATGTAATAGTTACATCAGTTTCAGGAGTAACGTTCCATGAAGAAACTTCAGTAATCTGAGTTGTAGCAGTTGAAGCACCAACAATTTTGTACCATTCTGTTACGTTAGCTCCTGTAGAAGAAATCTTGTCAGAACGCTTAGAGCCTTGTAAGTACGTATTAGTACGTCCTTGAGCAATATAAAAATATTTATTGCTTGTTTGGATGTTACCAGCAGTAGCTACTGTGTAATCAGCCTTAAAAATACCAACTTGACCCGCAGTCAAGTTTTGCGTAGAACCAGTGCTAGGTAATGCGTTACCTACTGGAACTACAAACAGGGTGGTTAATGAAAAATCAGCCATTTGTATTTATTGTTTATTGTTAAAAAATTTACTCATTTGTTTTAATTCTGTATGCAGCATTTTGAACAGCGGACTGATTCTCGATGTACATAGCTAAGTTTTCTACGGTTAAATCTAAAAGCTCATCTTCAAGATAAGTTTCTAATTCACAATCTACATTTGTAGAAGCAGTACCGTCAAACTTAATATAACCAACTTTATCTATATAAACTGGGTATCTCATATAAGAGATGTAGATTTTAGTTGGGGTAAAAGTTCCATCTGTAAAAATGGAGATTTCATCAGATGATAAGAAATTAAATGTTTCTTGATATTCAAATGATGGTTTGTAGTGATCGTTGTTTAACAATAAAGACAAATCTCCATGCTTGGCAAGATCTTTGTTAATCCAAATTTTTCTATTTGTACAAGGTAGTTTATCTGCAATCACATAACTATCTACATAGAACATGTACTTAGGTGATAATGCATAAATATTAGCTTTCCATTGATTAAGTTGTGCATTCTTCAAAGTTAATGGTAACATACCATCATTGTATGCTACCACCAAACTTTGTAAATCTTCATATCTTTTTTTGAAAGCATCTAATCCTAATCCTGAAGTAGTGCTTTGTCCATCAACCTTTTGTTTTATTAATTTGATCTGAGCCTCATTAAGAGCTAAGATCTTATCTTCTAATGGTATTTGTTGGTGGGCATTAGTAGATAGCTTATTTAGTCTCTGATCAATCTTATACAATAAACTATCTACTGATATCATATTGAAGCTAGTTTTTTACCTTTTAATTTCTGTTCTAATGTAATAAGCTCATCTTGATTATCATCATTAGCTAAAAATTTAACTAATTCATCCTCATCAATTGCAACTTCTAGTTCACCCATGTAAATCTTACCGTTTCCTTTCATACGATAGATGGAGTGTCCTAATGCTTGTTTTACTAAATCTTTAATATGAAGTAAACTTTCCTTCATGTCAGCAAAACGATTAAACACCTCAACTGGATTCAATCCTTGGTATTTACCATCTTTAAGTTCAGTTTGTTTCAACATGTTATCAACAAGGTTGTAAACAACTTCTTCTTTAGTATCATCAACTACAGGTAAGCCTAATAAACGAGCAACTTTCTTCTTCTTATCAGGAGTCATTGCATCAAACTTAATGATTGCTTTGTTGATTAATTGTTTTTTCTTATAAACAACAGCATTTTCAATTTCATCATCTACAACATAAAACTGTGTATCTGCAGCAAATTCACCACGTTCCCAAGCTTGATATGAACTAGCAATAGTTGGATGAACTCTCAACCATGAAAAAGCTAATTCTTGTAAAGTGTTATTGAAATCAAAATAATTATCACCATCTAATAACTTAACTGGTTGTACATGCATTTCATCATTTGTAGAACTTGACAAACCATAGTTCCAAAACTTAGAACGAGGACCTAAATCTACGTCTCCTAATTGAGCTTCTAATCGTGCCTTCAAATTTGTAACACGTTCAATTTCCATTTCACGTTCTGTAGGATCTTGAATTCTACGAATGTAAGCAGCATTAGGATCTAATCCTGTGCGATACTGTCCATCCATTTCTTTGTAAGGATACTTAAACACTCCTGTTCCAGGAATACGTGTTAAACCTCTTTGTGCAAGACCACCTTGCATTGTTTGTACTTGCGAGTTATTGTAATCTTTCTTAATAGTAGATATTTTTCCGAGCTTACCCATGATGTAGTTTGTTTTAATTATTTGGTTTTAGCAGAGTGCTATCCATCGAAGGAATAGCGACCAGGGACACCCCAATCCAAGCACTCTGTATTCAAGAAGAAAGCCCCTTTTAGGAGGGAGAGAGTAGAGGGGCTCTTCTTGCGCTTTCGATTGAAAGCAAAGGACTGTTGTCCTATGTATTAGAATTATGAATTATATTTAATAACTTCTTTCACATATTCTATTCCCATGTAGGGATTATGTTCTTCTCTGTGACAATTTGAACATAGTAACATGCATTTATTTACTTCTTTTAATATTTCTTCAGGTGACTTATATTTTAAATATTGAATCTTTATTTCAAAATTTTTTTCATATCCATCTTTATGATGAAAGTCAAATGCTGAAAGATTTTTATCATACCCACATTTTTGACATTTTCCTCCAAATAATTCTATTAATTCTAGTTTTCTTTGAATGCCTTTTAAAGTATACTTGTTTAATCCAAACTTATCTTTAAATTCTTTATGGGGTATAGAAGCTTTTTTATACTTGTGTTTATCATGGCACTTTTGATTGCAGAACTTTTTATCTTTTCTGAATCTTCTTTCTCCTTCGACATCTACCAAAGGTGTGCCACAATATAAACACTCTTTCACTAAAATTGTGGGATTTCTTCAATCAAGACTGTACGAGACAAATCTTCAATAAACACATCGCAACGATCCTTCATCCAGATTTCGTATCCTGGGAATTTGTTAGCACTTGACATACCTTGAGATTTTGCAAATCCTAAGTGATGACGAGTACCATCGATATAACCCCAAGTCATAGAAGGAGCACCCTTCATACGTACCTCACGGATGTTATTTACCATAGATCCATCAGACATTGGAGAAACGTCAAACACCATAAATACTGGAGTTGATTTCTTGTTTTGTCCAAATTCTAAGTTAGATTGTGGTAAATCTAATTCTTTTAAGTGGATAAGTTCAACACGACCTGTCTCACGAGTTACCATTGCATCGAATGCAAAGTTGTAAGTGATGTGTTGTCCTTCTCCTTGCATGTAACGATTACCTGAATCAGCCATGAAAGTAAGACCAGAATTCAAAGCATCGTTTTTCAAAGCTTGTTGGAACACGTCAAAACCAGCTTCGTTAGTGTACATTTTAACACGACGATCCTTAACATCCACACGACGATAGAACAAATCACCAAATACTGAACGAATCAAGTTAGCAGTGAATTCTCCACGGTTGTATTGAACTAAGTTACCATTGTTACGCATACGGTGATAAACACCAGCAGAAGTACGCTTTAAGTTTTGCTGAGAACCATTAGTCTTAACAGTGCCTGGCTTAGACCAGATCATACGTTTAACTTTTAATTCTAACATAGACTTACGCATCCAGAACTCAATAAACGGTTCCCACTTAACATCATTACGAGTTAATGGTAATTGGTTACGACGTTGTGGAGCATATACTAAGATGTCTAATGGCTTACCACCAGCATCAACCATCATCTTATCATCAGCCCATTCAGTGATCTTGTGCTCATAACCATATGCAGAACCTAATGATTCAAACATAGTGATTTGCTCACCTAAACGTGGCAATCCTAATAAGTCTTGATCAAATTCACCAATAACTGCATCGATCAATTCTAATTCAATACCATTTTGTAAGAATGTACTAGAAACGAAATCTACAGTTGGATTGTCAGTTACTAAAGTGAAAGTGTACAAATAACCTGCGTTGTAAGGAACTGGATCTTTGATAACGAAGAAGCGAGGACCATACTGACGAGTACCTACTGATACTACAGAATTTTTAGAAAACTCATTAGTATCAATTACTAATTGAAATTCTTGACCATCGATACCTGGCTTTGTTAAAGATAACGTAGTAGCAGGGATTTCGATAGTTTTAGGGAACTTGTAAGGAACTGCGATTTGCCACTTCCAAGCATCACTGTTATTGTCAATATAGTAAGGTGTTGACTTGTTGATCATGTCCAAAAAGTCATTACTATACAATGAGCTTTGTGTATACAGAGAGATAATTTTCTTATCATAATCTGCAGGCTCAGTTGAGTGGAAGCTTTCCAAGTGGTTTGAATCTGTTAACTTACCAACCGCACGTTTGTCCATAGACGCAACGCGGGCATAAGTAAAGCCAGTTAAACCTGGAATTGTTTGAATTGCCATTTGTTTTTTTGTTTAATTAATTAAAAAATATTACTTGTTATTGAAACCAAGATGTTGGAGCTGATGACTTGGATTTCACTGAGCTTTTAGATGCTTGACGAGCAACCTCTCCAAATAGCTCATTTGACTTCTTAGAAATACCTGATTTTTGAATTGTAGATAGGGTGGGATCTTTTTCTAAAACTTTTAGTAAAAGGCCAACCTTAACTTTCTGTTCATGATTCTCAGGACGTTTAAGATCAAGAATGGCACGATCAAAGTCTGTTAATGTTTCTCCAGACGAAGTCTTCCATTTCTCAGCCAAAAGGAAATCTTGTAGTTCACTAGCTAATTTTGGGTTAAGAGGAATGCCATCAAACTCTTTAGCTTTTAGCTTCTCTTGTAGAACTGCTGTTACGTTTTGCTGATACTGTTGTTTGTATTGCGCTTGACGTTGTAACTCTACAGTTCTTTGTTGTTCTAATTGTTGTAACTTTGCAGCTTCTTTTTTAACTAGAACTTTATGATGTTTAGCAGCAACGCTTTCTAAATCACCATAGTTTTGAAGTCTTTCAACTTCTGTTGTTATATCTTCAGGATCAAAACCTTGATCTGCTAAAGCTTGTTTAATGATTGCTATTTGATTTGATTCTTGAGATAAATCCATCTCAGAGAATGACTCAATAGCATTGTATGCGCCGAAATATTCTTTAGGATCAACCCCTTTAACAAAGATAGCATCAAATGCTTGTTGGTAATCTTCGCCAAATTGTCCAATAAAGTTTTGTACCACTTCAATTGCACCTTTCTTTTTCTCAGCTTCAAAGCGTTCTAAGAACTCTTCTGCTGAATTAATTGGTGCTTCTTCATCTCCTTCTTCATTAGTGAATACACCAAGTTTTAAAAGATCACGAGATAAAGCAGTAAATTGATTTGTTGAATCTTCTTCTGATTCTTCTTCTGAAGCATCTTCAGCTTTAGGAGCTTTGGTTGCAGGAGGTGTTTCATCTTCATCTTCATCATCTTCATCACCTCCTAATAGGAAGTCTTGAATTGATTTAGATGTATCTTCTTCTTCTTTCTCTTCTTTAGGAGCAGTAGAAGTTTTTGTTTTTGGAGCAGCAATAGGAGCTAGTTCTGGTTCATCGATCTTCTTGATATCATTAGGATCTGCTGAAGCAGTGTCAGGACTCATTAAGTCATTTAATAACTCTGCGTTTCCTAAGCCCATTTCCATAGTATTTTCAATACTAAAGTTCCCAAATGATGGGGTTTCTAAATTCTCAGCCATACGTAGTTTGTTTTTGAATTGGTTTTTCGTTATAAAAGTATATTATGTTAATTTAATAACAAAGAGTAAATTGCCTATAGAGTTGAATATTCTACATAATATAGCATTAATAGAAATTACTCTAATTAAAATAATTAGAATTACTTAGATTTTTTAGACCGTCCTTTTGCATTTTCTTTTGCAATGGCTAAATCATTAGCTTGATTTTCACGTGATACTTTTATTTTCTCACGTTCTACAGCAAGTTTTTCAGCAGCTAGTTTAGATTTTGATTGAATGTCTGCCATCTTAGCTTGATAATCAGATTGTGCTTTAGATTGCGCATGAACTAATTTATCAATCTCTAATGCATCAGGAACACCTGATAAGTCTGCATCTAGTGGAAGAGCTTCTTTTGCTTGAGCAGCAATTGTTGCAATTTCAATTTTATTAATTCTATCAAGCTCTTTTTGATAATCATCATGTGCAATTTGCTCTTCATGTTGTTGTTGAGCTTGTTGTAATGCTGCTTGAGCTTGTTGTTGCTGTTGATCCAACTGTTGTTGTTTTTGTTGCATTTGTTGATCTTGCAACTCATCTTGTCTATTCTTAAGTGTCTTGAACACTTTCTTCATATCACGAATAGAGTTTGTAGAATAAAGTTCAATAATGTCATGTAATGAACCACCATTCTGAAGAACAGCTTGAGACAATCCTCTAATCTCATTGAACATTTGTTTATCTTCTGGACGATTAGTTAAGAACACTTTAAGATCACGGAACTTAAGATCTGTTCCATTCACTTGTACAAATGCTGATTCGCCATCAGATGTAATGTATGAAATAGTTGATTGAGGCTTTTTAGATTCTACATATAACGAAGCATCAATAATAGCTTGATATAATTGACCTAGTATATATTCATGTGCTACAAACAATGGCTCTGTTTGCGAATAAGATTGTGCAATAGCAGTGTTAGTACCTGTAGCAGTTTCAGAAGCTGATATAGAACCTAAACGTTGTCTAGACATACCAATTAGTTCCCAACACTCATTCTTTAACTGCATAGCTAAATTGTAACGAGATTGGATTTCCTGTGTACGTGTAAGGTCAATATCACGGAATTGATTAAATGAGCTTGGAGATTTTAAATTCTCTGGACTGTCATCAATAAACATCACACCTCTATTACGTGCTTCCATTTCCCAAGCATCAAGAGCATCTTGAGCATCTCCATCTTTAGGAATAGGAATATGTCTAATGGAAGTTAAATACACCTTACCCACTTCTTTCTCTAATAGTTTGTATAATTGGTTCATACAAACATTATACAGAACCTGGAATGGTTTCATTAAGTCTACTAAGCTTTTAGCTTCTGTATTCTTAACTTCATGAACTATACCAATGATTGGACAATAGTCTAATAGTTTGTATGGTTTAATATGATAGATGTCTGGTCCAATTTTTATACCTTGATACCATTGATTAATCCATCCCCATTCCAGTGATTGTTCTGTAGGAATAGTTCCCTTTTTATAATTTTCATCAACTAGCATTGATTGCTCATTACCTAATTCATCTAAATAAATAAGCTTACCAATCTTCTTTTTAGAAATCCAATAACAGCGTACAACTACATATTTATATCCAAATGAAGAAACGTTATTTGTTAGTCCTAAGAAGTCTTTTAACCCATCATTATTTTCCTTCATTTCTGATTCAATAATCATACGTGTTTGTAACACAGCAGGATCATATGTATCATATTGTACAGAGTCTGTACCTGGGATTGCATCTGGGTTACCTAAATTAGACTCACGAACATTAATTAAACCGTAGTCTTGTAATGATGATCTTAAGTGATCAATTTCTTCTTTAGTTAAGTCTGGAATAGATTCAATAATTTCAGATAGTTCCATCACCTGTACAATTCCTGCAGCATATGCTCCTTGTGCACGACCTGTTGGATCTGAAATATATTTACGATCTGGAGTGGTTAAGAACCAAGTGTTCTTAGGGTTAGCCACTTCAATATTAAATCCTAGTTTAGAGTTGTCCTCATAGATGTGATAAAACTCACGAGCAGAAATAAGCATGTCACGAAATGCATCTTCTGATTTCTCCTTAAGAACAAAGTCTGCTTTGTTAGCTGTAAGAACATGGTTAGCCCATTTCTCTGCTACAGATGTATATGAATCAAGTTCCTCTTGAACTTGTTCTATTGTCATTTGTTGTAGTTCTTCTTCTTCAATCTCTTGTCCAGCAATTGCAGCTTTTTCCATAATCTTCTGCTTTGCTTGGTTGATAATAAACTCTTGAAGAATACCTGTCTTAAACTCTAATTCTTCTGCCTTAGAATCATCATCAAATGCCTTAACACGGAAAGCATCAGGACGCTTAGAGATCTCGCCTACAAGCTCATTTATAGGCGTTGTAATAATAGAATAATGTTTTACATATGCAGGTAAAGCTAAATCAGATGTGAGCATATCTGTAAAACTTCTCACTTCTGGTTCTTGATAGAAATCTTCTGGACGCAATATGCCTTTTACTAGGTCATAGTTTTTAACAAACGTATCACGATTCTTAATATATTCCGAATAGGCTTTATTCGCAAAATAATCCATCGTGTTTTTAATCCAACTTTCATCTTGCTTTTCTTTGTCAGTTTTAAACTGATCAGGGAAGATGTTTAAATAGGCATACCTAATTGTTGCATCTTTTGTATATCTAATAATTGCCATTATGTAAACAGTTTATTTTTTCTTGTTTCTGAAAATAGACCATTACTACTTCCAAATAATTTATTATTCTTTTTCTTAGAATGCATAGCTTGAACTCTTACATCTCCACCTGCACCAACTCTACCCATAATAGGATCAAGTTTCATAGCCATAGCTACTGCAAGTTCTGCTGCAATAATACGGTCAAAGTTACCTTCTTCATTATACTGAATCATTTCTTCTAATAACACAGGATCGAAGATCTTCACCATACCTTTTGTCTCAGATATAACTTCTCCCTCTTCATTCTTATCCTTGACAATAACTTCTTCTGTATATTTCTTAAGACATCCGTGTAAGAAATCTCTAATCTTCTCAGATGATCTATGTATACCATATTCACGTCTCACTGTTGTATTAGGTACAACTTCTTTCAACCACTCTGGCTGCTTTTCTAAATAATGAGCATCATTCTTAGAAATCATATAATCAATGAATGACATTTCATCGTTCTCAACAAGAGCTCTTGCATTGTAGTATTTAATCAATAATCTTGCTTGTTCATCCCATGTTTCTTTTTTATCTGGACGTGCACAATAAGATGCAACAAACATATCTTGGTACTTCTCATTAGTGATTGCATGCATACGTTTATATATGTATACAGATCCTAATGATGTTGAATATGCAGCTTTACCTTGACGATATGGATCGACTCCTGCTACATACAGTCCATAAGGTGGTGCTTCTATAGGAAATTCATATATAACTACAGGAGCATCCTTTTGATCTGAATTCTTTAGAGGGAAGTTGGAGATGGGTAGCTTGTCTGTGAATTCATGCTTAACACCTTCTCCATCATCATATAGCACAACTGGTGTACCTGTTCGCTCTTGAGATAAGAGTCTGGCCTTTTGTCGTTTTGCTCCCTCTATATCAAATATATTAGAATCTTCATTTAGAAAAATATCATCCACTTCCTGTGGATAGTACATCTTCTCTTTTAAATAAGCAATCCTATCCCCTGCTTTCTTAAGTCTTTCTAAATTTTCGTTGGTTATTTTTGTAGCTAGTTCCTCATCAGACACTAACATTTTTACATTATGTAAATCATCACCTTTAGGTAGGTCTAAATATACACCAAGTGTTGATTCATACTTGGCCTCCATTCTAAACTTGTGTGAAATAAACAATCCATGAATACGATGTTCATCTTTTGCATTATTATATTCTAAGAAATTATAGTTGCCAACATCAAACATTAAACTTTTGGCATCCATAAATTTCTTCATATCCCCGCCTGTTCCCGTAAGAATTGGTGCACAACCCCAGCCAAAGGGTGTTGTGAAACCTGGAACAGCAGCTTGAAAACCTCGTAGGAAACTACCTTTGCCAATCTCATCTATAATTAATCTTCTAGGCTTTGTACCAGCAATAGCCTCTTCGTTATTACCTTCGTCAAGGTTACGTATTAATATCTGTGAAAAGGGAATACGTTGTCCTCCTCTTGTTTTTACACCTAGCGTTACTTGATTCTTCCAATTGTCCTCTACCCTTTGCCACTGCCATGCTGCTGGAAGATGGTTAAGCCCCTTATCAATCTTATCTGTAATTAGTTTTATATCTGCTGCATTTAAGCCTGCAATAATGTTCTGTGAATTTTCATCAAATGTAGCCCCATGTGAAACATAAGAAGCTTCTAAAACAGATTTAGCAAAACGTCTGATTCCTAGAATAACTAAACCTTTACGTTCCCTTTGAGCTCTATCAATCTCTGTTGACACCACCCACTCGTTATCTCTTAAAGAAGGATTAGAATACTTCTGTGCTATACGTCCATATTCATCTATAACATCCACCTCTGTATGCCAAGCATTAAGATGCCAATATAGGAAAGGATTAATGTATGTATCTCCCATCATTGCACCGTTCTTACACAGCTCCTCATGGAATGCAAAGAAAGCGTCATACTCCTGAGACTCTTTGTCGGGAAGACGCTTTTGATTCATTAACCAATCCTTATAATCTATCTTAAGAAGTTCCACTACGTTCCTTTAAAAATTTATCAGCTTTAGATCCTAAAGATGTTCCACCCCTCACTTCTACTTTAGCTTCTTCTTTCTCACGTAGTTTATCTACAACTTCTAATAAGGCTAGATAGTTTTTCATGGTTTCTTGAATGAATTTACCCTGAGCCTCGATAGAGGCAATAACCATAGGGAGCATTCCTCCTTTACCTGTAGGCTTCCATTCAATTCTATCCTTGAGCTCATGCATTGGATGAGCATCCACATATTGTCTCCAGGATTTTAATTGTTCTTCAGCCCAAATTAATTCCGTGTTAATGTATGTAGTTTTTTTTATTGCCATTATTTTTTATTTGTGTACAATTCAAGATGTCTTTCAGTAAAGTTAAGATGTCTTTCAGTAAGGGCATCTAAATCATTCATAGTAGTAATAAGATCTTCTTCTACTTCTTTCATATAACCATTTAAAGCATTCATACGTAATCTTAAATGTTTTAGATTTCTTATTTGAGAATCTATTCTATTATGTATATCATAAAATTCATCACCTGGACTATCTTTATTAATGAATTCTTGTATAACCTCACAGCTATTTTTTGGATTACAAGCTGGAATATTTTCGTAATCAGTTATAATATCTTCGTATTCGTCCATGATGTAGTTAGTTTAACTTGTTCGGTAACTTAGTCGGTGAAATCTTGGTCATTATCTAGAATTGTATCTAGATTCATTCCATCCTTTATAATCTTATCTATTTCTGAACCATCTAAATGAGGAATGTCTTGCATTAATTCTGCTTTGTATTTTGACAAAGCATACACCATTTCTCTATCTGTCATACCCCATATGTCTTTATATTCGTATAGAGCAGTTGCTAGATGCCTTCCCATATTGTATGTGGGAAATGCTTTTTGCAAATCGTCTAAAATCTTTAAAGTTTGTTGATATGGGGTTAGAGTAGGTTTCATTGGGAAATTAAATTAAATCATTGATGTCATCCTCAGAAAATGTAGAATCTTCTTCGTCAAAATCAACATCTGAAACAATACTATTATGTAAGCGTTGAAATTCATCAGAATCTTGCATCTCTTCACACATATATTCTTTGTTAAAAACAACAGAAAGTTTTCCTTCCTCTTCTGCATTAACAAGATCAACATAATCTACTCCTCTATTATATAGATCTACAAAAACATCTATCATCTCATCTAGAGAAACTTTCTTAATTAATACTTTCTTAGCCATTGTATATATCTTTTTTTAATTGATCTTCTTCTTCTGGGTTTGCTATTACAGATGTCCATTTATCTTGTGGACATGAGCATGATAAACACGCTGTCTTTGCTTCTAAATTACATCCGCAATCTGTACAGTGATTGTCTAGTCTTAACGGTGTCTTATGATTTTTAGAATGAAAGAAACAACCATTACATATAGAAAGACGTTCTTTTGACACATTCTGTATCAGCTTCTTCATCTCTTTTTTAGGAACTAACTTATTTCGCCATCCCTCATATATTTGACTGAAATTAATCATTATTTAGTTTTGGTTTTAATTGTTCAATCTGTTTATTTATAACACGTATAATCTCTGTAAGCTTTGCTCTTTTAATATCTGTCATATTATTATCCTGCATTTGTAATGTATATGCATCTAATTTCTTTAACAAATATACCATTTTCTTAACGGCTTTCTTATCATTAAAAATAAACCTTCCAAATCCAGAAATCTCTAAGGACTTATTTAAATCCATAGCTTCATTTGCTGATTGAAATTGATGATTAACTATAACATCTACAATCTTCTCTGGAACTGCAACATCTACAGACAATATCCTAACAAGATATTCCCTAACAGACATATTATTAGGCTTGTTGTATTTCATGCTGTATGGAGATTTCCAATTTAATATCATTATTAAAATTAAGAACAATAACAGGATTAACTTTAATCTTTGTTCCATCCTTAATCAAAACTCCAATCTTCTTTAATTTAGAAATAATGTTATTAATTGTAGGAGATGTAGAATTGTATTTCTTACAAAATTCCTCCCTAATACTAGAATAAGAAATATTCCCGTGTATAGCTGTAAATGCTACAAGTTGTATTTCTCTTTGTGTAAGATTTAAATTGTTCACTGTAGACAATATACTATAATACTTTTCAGCCATAGCATAATTATCATCTATTGTTCTTTTTAACCTTTGTATAATGACTTTTTTCTTAATCTCTTCCATATGTAGTTGGCATTCTATAGAATTATAGACGCTATATTAAGAATTATATTTGGTAATTACAAATGAAACGATAAATATTATTGTAGACTATAGACAGAATACATTATAATAAAAAGAATTTTATTATAGCCCCCCCTTCCCCCCCAAAGGTAAGACAGTTTTTTTATATTCCAAAATAAAATTTTTTACAACTATAGGGGATAGCCATTTAAGGTGAAAATTGGAAATTTTTTTACATCCCCCCCTAATCATCATGTTCGTGAGAGAGGGGTCTACTTCCAACATAGACCCCTCCTATAAAAAAGTGTGTTGGGGTTAGTCCCCGACCAAATCGTTTCACAATTTAAATCCAATAACAATGGAACAAGTAAAAACAAAGGCAACACCTAAAGAAAAAAAGGTGGTTGTAAAAACTCCCGCATCAGCTCCAATTGCTAATGCAAGTCTTTCTTACTTTAACATCAAAAAGTACGAATCTGTCAAGTTCACGGAGCTTGGCACTATCAAGAGCATCTTTCCAAGTGACGCGAAGATA
>Ga0214923_10003341_pt1 | contig 20164 bp, 20 predicted proteins | sample LL1510_MetaG_FD_177993 | JGI IMG/M metagenome (GOLD analysis project Ga0214923, IMG submission 177993) | Freshwater microbial communities from Lake Lanier, Atlanta, Georgia, United States - LL-1510 | ecosystem: Environmental > Aquatic > Freshwater > Lake | place: USA: Georgia | collected...
GGACCAAGTTTCATACAGCCTCCCGAATCAACCCCAACCTAGTTCACTAACCACACCCACAAATACCACCAGTGGATCAACCTGCGCACCAACCCAAACCCCCGCGCCCCAGTTCGGAATTATTTACGCTTCTGTCTTCGACCTTCCTCTACAAGTCGCTTATTCTTCTTAACTTCTGCGAAAAACTCACTACTTCTATTCAAAGTATTCTTACCAGCTTTGACTCGTAACGATGCTTCAACAACTAGCAAAGCCGCCGCGGACAAATCTTTGTTGTTTCGCACCACCGCTGCAACAGGCATTGAGCGCCACGTTAAATGGGTCGCATCAATTAAAACCGGCGATACATGATTCTCGTCTAGTGCCAACGCGACTTCAACTCGATCTTCGCGACAGTAAAGGGCGGCAACCATCTGACCCTCGATGTCGTAACCAATATATATTGTCTTTACGTAGGAAACGCAACCCTGCTTGATGAATGCTTTATGAAGTTCGGACGCCAGCTTTTGAACCTTATTGTTGGAGTTACTCAAATAATCTTGAGCTTCTGAATCATCTCTCATCTAAATCTCCCCGCCCAGTTCGGTCACTCAGGCAACACCCATTGATTCTTCGTATAAGTATTTCTGGAAGTCACAGAACGCCCCACGAACAACTTCAACTATTTTTCGATTTCAATCAGATCGCTCCGACCACATTGATATTCTGTCAAGGCCAGTTTTTACCCAATTTTCCGAGAGCAAAACCATGGCGACACTTTTCATCCAATCCTCTCGACTAATGATCTCCGCAGCAGTCCACCTCTCACGAGTCTTTATCGTCTGATTGAGGCTGTAATTTGAGTCGTTAATGCCCCACCTTCGGGGACCTGCTCCTGTCAATTTAACTGGCCACTCAGAATTTCGAATTGTGCGATTCAACGAACGCTCAAGAAGCGTCAAGTTACCCCAGTTATAAACGTAGTCCTCGTAAACATTCCCGGCTTCGTCTGGTGTGTCCGTACTAGCAACTGCTGAATACCAGTGATTTCCATTACTTCCTGGCTGTTGAGGCGCGAGATGTTCAATTTCAGCAGTTTCAGCTATATCTCCACCACGTGATTTCTCTATTCGGATCAACAGATACTTTTGTAGGGCAGGTGAATCATTATCGGTGAACTTAATGAATTTTTCATCTAGTGGTGCTTTGGCCAGAAGATTGTTAACAATTGACGTACAGTTCGTCGTAATGGGATTTGCTTTCAACATATGTAGCTGTTGCTGATATATCGTCTCCAATTCTTGTGCGTTCCCTCCAGTAGCAATCCAACGGTATGAAAGATTCTCAATCGCGCGTGTAAGCCGTTGTTGATCCTGAAGCTCGAGTTCCAATTCAAGCATCCCAAGCAGGAATACTCGATGAGTTTGGCTATACAAACTCATTCTGTTGAAAGAATCCCGTAGCTTTTGGTCGGGATGCAAACTAGGTGCAAGAAGATTCGAATAGTTAGATGCAGCTATTTCAATGTGACCTAAATTCTTAACTGCGCCTCCAGGCTGTAACCGTTGAACTTGATTCTTAAACTCACTAAAAATCTTTCGATTTTGCACTTTCGCCGTCGTCCTGGTTAACAAGAAATGGCGCAAAAACTTAGTGAAATCAAAATCGCCAAGCGAAGTCACTGCGTCATCCCACCGAGCAATCGCACCATCAATAGTTTCTGCTGAACCTTGACGAATCTCATCGAGCGTAAACGTCTTGAGTAGATCACCAGGATTGAGACGCAAACCTCGGTCGTTCAAACTTTCAAAAAGTGTGTAGGCGTCATCTTCAGAGATGAGAACCATCGTGTGAATCTCAAAGTTTCTTGTCAATGCATGAAAAATACTCTCAACGAAGAGTGTTTTTTCGTTGTCAGTTGGCTGAGCAGAAATCTTGGTTTTAAGACTCTCCTCAATTTGCAGATAGGCGGCGCGTAACTCCTTAGTGTGTTTTCGGTCCGCATCGCTTAATCCGCCGCCACGTTTTCGGATCGGTTGTCTCTGGATATTTTCACCACCATTTGGATTTGGTCTCGTTGGATCCGCGATGATTCGTTCAGAAAGAACAGTATTAATCAAATAACTACCAACAAATCGAGGTTCGCTGAACCTGGGTGACAGAAATAGTGAATTACGAATTCCGGGCGTGAGTTCATACTGCGATGGCAACCCTAGATTGACAAATTTCTGTGTTAGCTGTAGAGCTTGATCACGAAGTACAGCAAGCATGACCACGGCCGTAGTAATACGTTGTTGTCCATCAATTAGTTCAAAGTCGAGCTTCGACGGGTCTCTTTGAAGAACAACAACCGGACCCCAGAAGTGACCATCTGATGTAGCCGCCGAAAAGTAAACGTCGGAAAGAAATTGCGAAACTTCAATTTTGGTCCAAGAAAAGTTTCTCTGAAAAGCAGGCACAGAGACCTTTGAAGTTGGTGCTAAAAGAGTTTCTAGTGAATTTGCGCCGACTGTTATCTGCATTGCTTAGAGGGTACCAGTATTGGACAGTTTGAGATAAGGACTCAACGTCGTTGCAATCGTTTTCTCAACTGATTAAGCGACAGCGCTTTGTCTTTATTTGAGTGAATCATCATGTGGCAATTCGCACAAACTACCGCAAGTTCCGAGAGCTTCGTCTCCTTAGGTTGATCTATATCTTTAAGTTGTCTCTTATGATGCACGACTAGGCAATGCTTACCAAGGCCGCCAGCCTTCTTCCCAAAGTTAACGTTGCAACCCTCGCAACGACCACCAGAACGCTGAATGGCTGCTTGTCTCAGACCAGCGTTACGTGACCGCGACCGAGATTCGGTCAAAATTCCTTCAACGGCACGATCGACGTCCCTTAACGGCTTGCCTCGCGCCACCCGCCATAAGTTCTTTGCAAATTTTTCATCAACAACTTTGCCTATCCTTGGCACTTTAAAACCTGTCTCAGCAAAAACATCATCGCCTGAAATTGGTTTATCTAACATGCGATCCAAGCATCCAATTTTTTCAACGCCCTTCCAACCACCAGCCCGCGGTGTACTCCAATTTGATGTCACGGTGCCCCACCCGACATATGTGTTATCCGAACCGCCGACGAATATTAAATAACGATCACCTTTCGCTGCTTCGTCGGGTAGCCACAACGGCACTTCGTCTGGATTACTTGCAGGTCGACCACGCTCCCGCCACTTAATATACGCGCGGCTGTTAGAAGTAAAACATATGAGTGTTTTCATTGAGTCAATCCATCAGTAGCCAAATACTTTAAGCACCAAAAATACTGAAAACTAATTAGCGAGATACTTTCAATATCAGTAAAAATTTCGTCAGCACATGTCACGCTGCGTCTCCGTCATATGTCTGTTCGAAGATGTGATGAGTGAGCCACGATTTGAAGCTGTCGTTGTCCACGAACTGCTTGAACAACTCGCCGTCGTCATTCATGATCGACACAATCGCCGCCATCAGTGCTTTGTCATGTTCAACGCGAGCATTTTGCTTATCTGAGTTCTTCTTCGCGTTCTGATACGCCTCGTTCGCGTTCACCATCTTCGGTAGCTCGTCAGTGATGATTCTGCCAATCCGATCCTTGTCGGTCCACGGGATCTTCCCGAACAGTTCGTTGAACGACTTGATGATGTTTGACAACTTGTCGAGCTCTGGTTCCGGTATACCGCCCACGCCCCCGGCCGGCACGGGTTCAAGAAAGCCGTCTTCATCTGGCAGCAATACTTTGGCCGCTTGCAGTTTCTCGGCTCGATAGCTATCCATGTCGATCGCTTCGAGAATGCCCTTCGACAGATCCAGCCCTTTGGGTTCTGGAAGTTTTGCCACGAGCAGATTCAAGAATATGGACAGCTTTTCCCAGTCGGCGTTTGTGTAGGGAAGGATTGATGCGAGGAAGTCATAGGTACGGAGGAACGACTTTGCACCACCTTTGAACTTCACTTGTGCATCTTCATCAAGATCATCTACATACCGAGCAGTGCACACATCCAAGATTGGATCGAGCTCGATACGCGCAGCATTTGCGAGGAACAGCTTCACGAACTCACTCACCTCGGTCTGTCGGAAGACCTCCGCACCATCAAGTTGTGCCTTTAGGTCATGCAACTTGTTTGCATCGGTCTCGTCAGCGAGAATCGTTGTGCGGTAGTACGGCGCAAACGAGTCGCGAATTCCGTCGATGTCGTTCTGGAAGTCAAGCACGAACACGTCGTGCTTTTTCGGGTGTGCACGGTTCAAACGCGACAACGTTTGCACTGCTTTCACGCCAGAAAGCACTTTGTCGACATACATAGTGTGTAGCAACGGCTCGTCGTACCCGGTCTGGAACTTGTCAGCGCACACAAGGAAGCGATACGGATCGTCTTGGATACGTGCAGCGATCTCACCCGAAGGGAAGCCGTTCAGCGATGACTCTGAAACCTTGGCGCCGCCGTAATCATGCTCACCAGAGAACGCCACGATCGCCTTGTACTGTCCGCCGTTCTCCGCCAAGTACGTCGAGATCGCGTGGTAGTACTGAATCGCGCGCTTGATGCTTCCACACACCACCATTGCACGCGCCTCGCCACCGATCTTGCGCAGCGCAATGACTTGCTCTAAGAAGTGCGACGCCATGATCTCAGCCTTCACAGAAATCGCATGGTCGTGCCCTTCGACGAACGCTCGCAGCTTCTTCTTCGCGCGCTTCGTGTCGAACTCTGGATCGGCATCAACAGTCTTAACGAGCTTGTAGTAGCTCTCCACCGGCACGTAACAACCCAGCACGTCAAGGATGAAACCTTCATCGACGGCCTGCTTCATTGTGTATGAGTGGAACGGCTTGTGCTTCACGACGCCGTCTTCGTTGAAGGGCGTACCAAACATTTCGAGCGTCTTGTTCTTCGGTGTTGCAGTGAACGCGAAGTACGACGCGTTCGTGGCCATCTTGCGACCCTCCATCACCTTGTTGATGATGTCTTCGTCGGTGTTGTCGCTCTCCGGCGCCTCTTCATCTTCAAAACTGGGAAGCGGCAACGGCGCCTCAGCACCTTCAACTTCCTCAGCATCGACAACCTTCTTCGCTTGCAACGAGCGCGAGAGCGCTGTCGCCGTGCGACCACTCTGGCTGGAGTGTGCCTCGTCAATAACGATGCCGAAGGTGCGATCGCGATGTTCGTCGCCAATCGCGTCGATGATGTACGGGAACTTCTGCACCGTAGTGATGATGATCTTTTTGCCGTCGGTGATCATCTCGCGCAGGTCCGACGACTTCTCAGCATGACCGACCAACGAACTCACCTGAGCGAACTGCTTAATGGTGTCTCGTATCTGCTTGTCGAGAATCTTGCGGTCAGTCACCACAATCACTGAGTCGAACACAGGCTTGGTAGCGCCGTTTGTCTCACGTTCGATGCGAACAAGCTGATGTGTGAGCCAAGCGATTGAGTTTGACTTACCACTTCCAGCGGAGTGCTGAATGAGGTACTTCTTGCCGGAACCGTTCGCTTCAACATCAGCGAGTAAATGACGCACCACATCAAGTTGGTGGTAACGAGGGAAGATCTGCGAGTACTTCTTGCGCACCTTCTTCGTCTTGCGGTCAATGACCTCTTCTTCAACAGTCTGTGCGTAGTTCTGAATGATGTCCGTCAAGCTGTCACGCGTAAGAACTTCTTCCCAGAGGTACGACGTCATGATGCCGTTCGGGTTCGGTGGGTTACCCGCACCATCTTTGTAACCCTTGTTGAACGGAAGGAACCACGACGACTTGCCGTCGAGCTTGGTGCAGAACTGAATCTGCTGGTCATCAACAGCAAGGTGTGCAATGGCGCGCTTGAACTGAAAGACGAGTTCGCGCGGATCGCGGTCGTTCTTGTACTGCTCGATTGCATCCTTCACGCTCTGCTTCGTGAGCTTGTTCTTCAACTCGATCGTGAAGACAGGCAGACCGTTGATCATGAGACAGACATCGAGAGACAGCAGTGTGTCGGTCGGGCTGTAGTGCAACTGACGCACCGCAGTGAAGCGGTTCGCTTCGTAGTTCTCTTTGGCCTTTGCGTTGCCAGGCGACGGCGCACCAAAGAACAGGTCGATGTGGTGCGGACCGTGCTTGACGCCCGTGCGCAGCACGTCGATGATGCCGCGGCTCGTGATCTCCTTGGCGATGCGGTCAAGGGACTTGTTGCGTGTAGCGGTGTCGTTAGAGAGGTCGAGTTCAATCTCGATTGCCGGCTGCGTGTTACGCAAGAACGTACGAAGTTGCTCAAGGTCGAGTCCGAACTTCGGCACGAAGTCGACAGCCTTGCCTTGCGTCCAGCCACGTTCGCAGAGGCCCTCAACAAGGATCGCCTCGAGACCCTTCTCACTGGTGTCAGTCGTCATCGGTTGCCTCCTCGTCGTCACCATTCTCGCCTACGGCGACGGTTGCAAGTTCCATCGGGTCGATGTCTGGCAGCTTGGCTGCTTCGTCTCGCACATCCATCTTGCCTGTCACGACATCAGAGATAAGGCGTGTGCGGTACTCCTTCAGGAGAGCGATCTCCTGGAGTATCGCTGCATGTGCTTGCTCAACAGACTCAGTCTTTGCTCGCACGCGAGAGACTATTGCCGATTGCTCTACAAGGCTCGGGAGCATCATCGGGACATGTTTCAGATGCTTGAAGTCAAGGTTCTGCCGCAGTCCCGAACCGAATCCGTACAGCACCTTCAAGAAGTCATACGCTGCCAGCTGCATCATCACGTAGTCAGGATCAACATGCTTCTTAGGCCGCAGTGCGATGTACGCCGATGTGATGATCCCGCGATCTCGAGCCTGCCCGATTCGTAAGCTGGTGGTGTCGTTCTGAAGGTCCGTCGGCCGAACAATCACGTCTCCAGGTTCGATGATTTGATACGTCTCAAAGCTCTCTGGCACCAAACCACGCAACTTCTCTGCCGGCTTGATCACCACACGCCCATAACTCAGAGACAGGACTGTCTTCTCAACCAAACCGATGTTCTTCCGCTTGACAACATCAAAGACTCCGGACATTGGAACCACATCCCAACTCTTTGGGACTGGACCGACCCAGCCAAGAACGCGGCTCTCCACCAGTCGCCCGAAGTCTCTGCTTACATCAGTGCCTTCATCACGACCAAGCACTTCAGAACAGAGCAGCGCAAGCCTCTGCTGCTGAAGGAGTCTTGCAAGTTCTGTCTTGGCGGCGATGGCTTTGGCGATGCGGAGTTCCGCGTGATCGAGGTAACGAACAATCAATCTCTGCTCCTCCAGAGGGGGCGTTGGAACACTGAGTTTTGCAATGCGCTCTACGGTCAATACTGGCTGAGCCGCAGCTTGTGAGTATTGACGTAAGTTCATCACCCTCAAGGCGTATGCCAGCCACCCAGGGCAGACATCGAGCGCCGGACGCGCGACCACCGCATGCTCGGAAGCGAATACTCGTCCGTGAACCAAGTGAACATTCCCACATAGTGCTCCAACACGACCGATTAGCGGGAAAACTCCGTCTAAGTTCCAGGTCGAAGTGAATCCACGCAAGCCGTTACCCCCATAAACCGGGAAGAGACCCCGGTTTTCAATGGATTCCGAAGTAATGCTGTTACCACTTTTCAGACGACACAATGTCTTCAATCGACGAACACTCCATTCACCCGGACCCTCGGTTGTGATTGAACTTTCGAGAGAGGACAGACTCCGCCTATCGGGCATCTGATGCTCCTAATGCACTCTGCACTAGTCCGTCACTCTCGTCCATGACTCTGCGAATATCTGCCTCGATCTCCGCAAGCGAACGAAGTTCAACCGGCTTGTAGAAATAGCGTGTAAAGGAGATCTCATAGCCGATCTTCTCTGACTTCGGATCCACCCATGCATCAGGGCTGTACGGCAGCACCTCGCGTGCGATGAATGAATCGACTCCGCCCTCTTCGGTGAACGGTACGTTCTCGAAATCAGACAGGTCAGAGTCTGCTTCGTACTCGACCGTCATCTTCTTTCCGTCAATGACCGCTTCGAAGACACCATGCATCGGGTCTGCTGCAACCTTGTCTGGCTTCGACACCTTCTTAATGACCTGCGGCGCTTTTGCGTCAGCCCAGGACAACCCGCGCAAGAGAGTTTTGCGATCGCCAGCGGAGAGTTTCTCCCCCCACTTCGACAACAGCGCATCAGTTTTGGATGCGAACTCGTTGTGGTCGTCGAAGATCTCGCTGCCGAGTTCATCGGCCAACTTCAGACCAATGTTGTAGAGCTTGTTGTCGCGTTGCCACTTCTTTTCGTCAAGCAGACGCTTGCGTGTTCCAGCTGGTACACCACCGTCTTCTTCTTCGCTGTCGTCGCCGTCGAGGTGCTTCTCCACCTTTGTTTTGATACTCGCAAACTTCTCGAACACATCATCACCGAACATGTCGTGCAACTCACGGCGCAGCACTTCATCGCCAGATGCGAAGCGAAGCTTGTCAATCAACTCGGTTGAGCACTGACTACGAAGACGCAGCGGGCGCTCGACCTTCACCTTGCGATAACCGAACGCTTCGTTCGGAAAGATCTTCGACTGTGGCCCTTCTTTGAAGTCGAGGAAGGTCTTGATGATGAGTTCGATGTTGTCTGGTGAGAGTTCACAGTTCTTCGCGCCGAGGTTTTTGCGCAGTGGTGTCGACCAAGGCGTCGCGTCAATGAGCTGCACCTTGCCCTTGCGATGTTCAGCTTTACGATTCGACAGCACCCAAATGTGTGTGGCGATGCCGGTGTTGTAGAACATGTTCTCTGGCATCTGAATGATTGCCTCAAGCAGGTCTTGTTCGATGATCCAACGCCGAATGTTGCTCTCACCTTGTCCTGCATCGCCGGTGAACATTGATGAGCCTGAGTGGATTTCTGCGATCCGACTGCCAAGCGGCGTGTCGTGCTTCATCTTTGACACCATGTTCGCGAGGAACAGCATCTGACCATCACTAGAACGTGTGAGCAGTGAGTACTCAGGGTCGCCCGCGTGATTCACAATGAAGCGCGGATCGGTGATGCCACCCTTGCCGCCCATGTTCTCCAAGTCGGTCTTCCAACTCTTACCGTACGGCGGGTTAGAGAGCATGAAGTCGAACGTCTTGCCACGGAACGCGTCGTTCGAGAGCGTCGAGTACTCGGCACCCCCGAAGATGTTGTCGGCTTCTTCGCCTTCACCTGAGAGCAACAAGTCGGCCTTGCAAATTGCGTAAGTTTCTGGGTTGATCTCCTGGCCGTACAAGTGAGTGGCAACCTGCTTGCCCGATGCTTCTGCGAGTTCGCGCAGTGTTTGTTCTGCAACGGTGAGCATGCCGCCAGTACCAATCGCTGCGTCATAGAGGAGGTAGGTGCCAGAGGTGATCTGGTCGGCGATTGGACGAAAGATGAGGTTTGACATCAGCTTCACTACGTCGCGTGGCGTCCAGTGCTCACCGGCTTCTTCATTGTTTGCTTCGTTGAAACGACGCACGAGCTCTTCGAACACTGTTCCCATGGCGTGGTTGTCAAGTGAAGCGAGCTTGAGGTTTGGGTCAAGGAACTTCTCGATGAGTGTTCCGAGTGCATCCGCTTTTGATAGGCGTGGCACCTGGTTTCGAAACTCAAAGTTCTCAAGGATGTCCTGAACGTTCTTCGAGAAGCCGTTCAACCAGTCTTCAAAGTCGGAACGAAGCTGTTGCTGACTACCTCGGTTGCGGAGGTCTTTCAGCGAGAACTTTGATGTGTTGTAGAACGGGTAGCCGGCTGCTTGGCGCAGTGCAGACTCTTGGTTCGCTACACCTTTCGCGTCAAGGTTCTCGTGCATTTTCAACACGTTCGCCTTGGTTGGTTCAAGAACCGCGTCGAGACGCTGCAGTACAACCATCGGGAGGATCACGTCGCGGTACTTGCCGCGCACATAGAGATCCCGGAGTACATCGTCAGCGATCCCCCACAAGAAGTTGGTGATCCAGTTGATGTTTTGGTCTGTATTCATGCCATTAGTCCTATCGCCTCGGTGGGTCATAGTTTGGACTACAGGTAGCCAGCAGGACTTACGCCCTGTAAAGGTGTCTTTTGGTCGGGTTGGACCAAATCTGTTTGGACTTCTGGGTTAAGGATCGTTGAATACCCTTGATCGCTCAGAAGCGAAATGATGGGTTTCATCGCAGTCAAGTTGCTCAACACACGGGGTGAAGCAATTGAGTTGGCGACAAGGTTCTTGGTGTCTTTGGCTAAACGAAACAACTCATCTGCGAATGCACAGATTGTCTGCGGGCTTAGAGTTGGATCTTTATCAGGTGTTTCTTCTCGGGTTTGATTACTCATGATTGTTCCTTTCAATCCGGCTTATTGCTGATTTAGTTGGTTTAGGTTTGCGATGAGCAGATCATTTTGAAGGCTGAGCAAACGATTGGATTGATGTGCGAGATCGCTCAGCAGCGCCAATGATTCACGTGCATCCACAACTGCTTTGATCAATTGTTTTTGAGTCGACATCTCTGGGATGGGCACTCGCACTTGTTTCAAATCTGACATTTTTACTGTTGCCATATGGCTCCCAATCTGAAGCTTTTTCAATTCGGTCTGAAGCACACCACTCAGCAACCAGCTTTGGATGTAGTCATGATCTACAGACTGATTCGCGTTGATTGAAACCAGAACAATACCCTTTGTTGGAATTGAACCGTCAAATGACTCTGTGATCAAACATGTTGCACCTGGCAGGAAATGAAGGCACACAGCGATGTCCCCAATTCGAGCTGTAGGAACATCAACGTGATCAGGTTCGTCTAATTCCCACTCTGGTGCACGATTGTGAACTACGTCTGACGGCCGCAAAATCGGAGCGCGATCCGCAATTTCTCCGTCGGATTTCATAATTTCTCCGCGCGTAAGGCGTAGCACGCCTTTTTGCTCGAGTTGGTCAATGGTGAGGGTATTCATTGCGTAAACCTTTCGTTGCTAGAACTACGTCTTTTTGCTAATTGTCTATTCAGATCGTCGATCCTTCGTTCCACTTGGGCAATTTTTCCTTTGATGTTTTCAATGCCTTGAGTGTCAACGTCTGGTTTTATGTGTCTATTCGGCAGCAGATTGAATTCGCTTGCTGCCAGCTCTTCTCGTCCAACTTTGACAAATCGCAATGCGAACTCTTGATTTTTTTGTGCTTTCATCTGACGTCCTGTTCGATGAGCCAGAACCAGATCGGCCACTGCTCTCGGCATTTCATCCGGTGCATCATTAGGGTCACGCATTTTGGATGGGTTCTTAATCGATACGTCAACTAACAAGACTTTTTCATTAGCCACCACTTGCTTTGAGTTTTTATTAAAAACCAAAATTGCAGTTGGTATTCGAGTTCCGTACAAAAGACCCCCAGGGAGAGTAATAACTGCTTCCAAATGTCCCCGACCGACAAGACGGCGACGAAAAGTTTCCGGCCGACCACTGCGGAACAGAATCGCATGTGAGGTGATCATTGCGCCAATACCACTTTCGGTCATCGAACCAAGCACAATTTGCGCCCAAGCGACATCACCACCGTCGGCACCTGGATCGGCGTAGTCCCAACGAAGATCTTTTCGCTCAACCTGCGAGAGGTTGAATCTTTGATTTAACGGCGGCGCCGCAACAACGCGATCGCCTATTGGAAGTTGATTTCCACGAATTGAATCTCCTTCTTCGATCTTCGCTTGAATTTGATTGAAATTGAAAAGAGCTCGCACGGTCTGCGTAGTTGCAGAATTGATATCTCGACCATACAACGAAATTCTTTCTGTCGATTCATTTGCTATCTCTAGGAGTAGTGAACCTAAGCCGACGCATGGATCAACGACAAGATGTCCACTTTTTGCATCGATAATTTTTGCAATTATTTTGGAAAGAGGAATCGATGTGAGGTGCTCCGAACCACTTTTATCAAAGCCAGTCAAGCCTGGGATCAAATGAAAAATTTTTGCGAGCTCTTTACTCTTACTCGCACTGTCTCTTGTAGAGGGATCAAACCATGCTTCGTGTAACTGAACGGCTGCTTTCTCATTAGCATTTACGAAATTTGTCCATAACGTTTTTTCAAACTTCTTAACGTTTAGATCAAAATTGTGTGCAAGGGCATCAGTAAAAAAATAGAAAAATTCGTAAGGTGCTATTTTGCCACGCACGAGATCGATTGACTTCCAAACATTTTTTTCCAAGTGTTTTAGCTCGAAAGACAAAGACTGATCTATATCCAATGTATTTTTAGTCAAATGTTTGTTGACCTCTAGCCACTTCTGGACTTCAAGAGGACTGAAAACTAAGGCAACTCCATCGCGACTAATCGGTTTTGGAAACGTGTCTTGAAACCGAGTCCTCCAATTGGAAACTGCCGAAGTTGATTTTCCTACGTACTCGGCAATATCGGCAAGTGTCCAACCTGGTTTGTTTTCACTGGTATCAGACATTGCCAAACTCCTTGAGTTCGCGGGAACTTAGTGCAAGGTACCGAACACTCGAACATTGGTGCGCAAGATTCCTAGATAGCGCACCCCGACCACAAATAATGCAAACTTGAACACCGTCGTTCGACAAATCTTTTGCGACTTCCGCAAAGATGCCATCCCCCGACGCAATAACGACGCGATCGAAGCGTTTGCCCACACGCTCGTCTGTTGCAACATCAATTAATGCAAGATCTGCCCCGTCCTTGCCGGACTTCAAGATAATTCTGGCCTTTGGCCAGTTAAACATCACAGCTTTGGCATTGTGATGTGAACAGGCGACTACGTGCATAACACTTGCTCCTTCAAGCAGATCTAGGGCTGTTTTTACCTCAACCACGTTTTCTGCCGTGAGTTCAGATGCACCAACCTGGTTTTCGATGTCGATCATTATTAGGGATTGACCTTCGTGGATTTTCTTGCTGGGCTTGCGTTTTGTTGTCATGGTGAATACTCTAGCACCATTTTTATGAGTTACCTCACTCATTTTTTATTTTCCTGAAATAAACTCATATTATTTATGAGGTCAAACCTAGAGTTGCTTTTTGTACAAAACTATGTACAATTAATTCATGATCGAAAAAACCCAAACCGAACGAGTCCAAAGCACTGCTGCCTTGAGTGATGTCCGCGAACATTTGAGCGAGATAGTCGATGACGTTGCGCTAACTGGCGGCGAATATGTAATCACTAAGCACGGACGACCAACGGCAGTCCTACTTTCGAGTGATGATTACGAATCGTTGATAGAAACTTTGAACATTCTTTCAGATAACGAAGCAATGGTGGCAATTAGTGAAGCTGAAAGAGAACTCGCTAACGGTGAACTTACCGAATTGAGTTAACCGGCTTGACTCAATTAACCAAGCGCGCAGCAAAAGATCTCTCAAGTCTTCCAAGCCAATTTGCCAGCAAGGCAACTGAGATCATCCGGCGACTTGGATCGGAACCAGCTCTTGGCAAAAAGCTCCAGGGGCCTCTTGAGGGCAAGCGATCCGCACGGCTCGGGCGATCACATCGAATTATCTATACCATCCAGGGTTCAAATATTATTGTATTAACCGTTGTAGACAGAAAAGACGCTTACCGTTAATGGCCGAAGAACTAATTGGTGATCAAAGTGCTTCCCAAATATTCCTGAGAGCACTTCGGGACTACAGCGAGTCTTGTGAACCACCCAACCTCAAATCCGATTGCCCATTTGCGATCGAGATATCACCCGGGCATCGAGGTTGTGGTGAAGAATGCATGGATCTTCTTGGACGTTTTGGTGCACCACGTCCATTAGATTCCGCTACTGGTGCTAGCGAAATCGCTATTCGACGAACGCGACGACCAAGACCTCGACATTCTGCTACGCGCGAGTCGCAAGCATTTGACGCGCGGGCGGCTTATCTCAGCGAAAGTGAAAAATCGCCTCGTCAGCAGTGGTCAATGCAGTCACTTTTATACAGACTCAAAGAACTCATACAAACACCACCGTGGACTTTTAACGAAGTAAATGAATCCAGAACGGAGCAGATTTCAAGCATCACGAACTTACTAAGCGCAAGAGGTCTTGACCTAAATAGGCACTTAGACAAAGGGATTCGACTACAGGTTCAAATGAGCCTCTTTCAACTTATCGCACCATCGCATGTTGCCAAGTTCGAAAATTCAATCGAAGTAGAGGTTTGGCGCAAGTATCTCACTGAATCCTTAGAAGAAATTGAATCAATTACGAAAAAATCGCTAACACCAGCGGGAAGAAATGAAGACTCACTGCTATACCGCACACACATCGCTCTTGGTCTTTGGGCCGATCTCACGTCGCTTGATTCAATAATTGCATGGGAAGTACCCGCTCAAAAATTTAGTCAGATCATCACTGCGCAGCCAGACTTAATTTCTGACGAATCTATTAACGATGATAAATGTAACGGGAAGTGGCTGATCGATAGGTTCACAGAAACATATTTAGATCGTTGGGATACCGAGTCGCTTTGTCGCGAATGGTCATTTATCCATGGTCAAATGGCGCCACCGTGCTCACCATTTGAATTGAAATCTCGTGAAGTAAAAGTCTCGCTTCTGTCGCAGGAGATGTCAGACCGTTTAGTTAAAGCCAACAAAATTCAACGCAAAAAAAATAGAGCACAGAGAAGCCCGGAACAGCAAACAAGTCTGATGTCCTCTCAACTCGTAAAACCTGCAGTTAGCTTTCTTCGTCAAGGACGTTTTACTGAAGCGCAAGCGCTCTTTGAGGCAATTCTTCAGATGGACCCAACTGACCCAGGAGCCAACAATAATCTTGGTTTTTGTCTGATCCCACAAAACCCAGAACTCTCGCTCAAATATTTTGATGAGTGTGAGAAATTAACTGGCACGCGATCCGAACTCTTGTCTGCAAATCGAATGTTGGCTCTCGCCTCTCTCGGCCGACGCACAATTGTTGCGGAAATCGCCACTACCGAATTTGGACTAGATTCCAGCGTGTGCGAAGTTGCTAACTACAAATCTGACGGAAGCGGTGGTGCATACCTTTGGAATATTGATTCAATCCTTGATCGCTCTGATGCCGTTCTCGACGAAGTGTCAGACGTCAAAAATTATGCCTCTTCACTTTTAGCTCGGATTCAAGCTCGAAACACAACCGAATGATTCATTGATACTTAGGGAAAAACACGCGCTGACATTTACATAACATCCTTGACCTCAAAGTTTTTGCACATATCTCTCGGTTTTACATGGTCTAACTGCTGATCTGTAAGGTCGGATTACTCCAAGGATTCATAGACTGGAATTGCTTTGGCTACTTTTGTTGACCTAACAGGAAACATATTCTCTTCAAGCGCTAAAGCAATTGTCATCACTGTCAATTGTGAAGGCGTGATGGGTGCTGGTATTGCGCTTGACGCAAAAAACAGGTGGCCAGAGATATACGACGTGTACTCAAAAAGGTGCGAGCGAAACGACTTCCACGTCGGTGAAATAATGTGGGCCGATTCGGTGTCAAAAAAAGTCGCATTGTTCCCGTCCAAAAAACTTTGGCGAGCACCGAGCAAACTGAGTTATATCAGCGACGGTCTTGACACACTTCGTTCCGATATAGATCAAATGTCAATCACAAGTATTGCTTTACCCCATCTTGGCTGCAGCAACGGCGGCCTTACTTGGTCAGAGGTCAAGCCCTTAATTGTTGAAAAGCTTTCCACAATTGATGGCTTGTTAGTTGAACTATGGAAATTTGAACAAAATTTTGTAGACCAAGACTTTCAAAAGTTTCGCGAAGTCTTTCTTTCGCTAAATCCAAAAGATGCTTCTTCATGGGTCAGCTTTTCAAAGAGCACAGAAAAATTCATACGTCAAGTCTTAAGTGAAAGTGAATTGACAAATTTCGTGCAGCTCGCAGAAGTAAGGGGTGTCGGGAAAAAGACATTGGAAAAAATCTACAAGGCTGCCTTAAGCGATGATTTCCCAATCATTCAGGGATCACTTAACTTTGATGGATCCTCGAAATGAGAACGAAAACCCGCAGAGTTTTTCATATGACACCGCTTGTTAATTTGCCGTCGATACTGAGTAGCGGCTACCTACTACCAGACAGTCTTGCCAAGCCGCTTAGTAACTTTGGTGACCCTGAAATAAAAGCTAAGCGGAAAAAGATCAGTGTTGCTGTTGAGCCGGGTGGAAACTTGTCTGACTACACACCATTTTACTTTACGAGTCAGACCCCGATGCTTTATCAGAACATCGCAAAATCAAAAGTAAAGCAGTCGAGTCTCTTAATAATTCAACTTGAATTTGAGCCAAACGAAGCCGCGCTTGTCGAAGGCGCTAAGTCAATTGTCGTTTCCGCTCACCCACTTTCACATCAAGCCGTAATTAAATGTGCGACTGCTGACAATCTCCAAAATACTGTTAATTGGCCAGTCGTATTTAGCAAAGAACCATTTTCAATCCCTGGAATAGATATCCACGATTGGAAACTATTCCGCCAGGCTGAGCTTCTACTTCATAAGGGACTCAAAATTGACAGCCCTAATGTAAAATTACTTGTTAGATCCGATGATGCACTCGCCCACGTGGATCAACTAATCGCAGAGGCTGGATTAGACATATATGCCGCAATTGACGAAAGCCTCTTTTACCACACGAATTTACATTGGCTCGGTAATTGATTTTTAATTGCTACTGTCATATCGTCTCAGATTAATTTGATGGTCAGCTTTTTGCGTTAAGCCTCCATTTTTCTGCAGGTATTGCAAGACTCTAAGCAAGCTTGGTGCTCATGCACTTTTAATGCGCTGAAGAATGCCAAGAAATCTCGATCTGTAGATTTTAACTTTGTGGTTTTCCTCAAATTGAGGAAATATCTCGACGGTATTTTTTGCTTGTGGACGACTTGTCTGCCCACGCTTGATCCAAGCAAATCTCACCGCTGAGCTAATTAAATCTTTGTCAGAAAAACTCTCTAAGTTACTGAGACGCATATCAATGGAAGAACTTACGGCCTCAACCTGATCACGCCCTTTTGCCTTCCGGATTTCAATTTCATTCTCAGTTTCCTGCTCAAAAAGCTTTCCGTCTCGTGAAATCAAATAACCGTAAGCCAGCTTCCTTAAATACGATTCGAACTGTCTGGTTAGTGCTTCTATTGCGCGGGACCGCTGCTCGTCCACACTCCACATTTCTTTAACTTTTTCGTCAACCTTTGCAGCGTATTCAACCCTATTTTTAGCTCTATATTCTTGTTTTTTCACTAGACGATATTCGCTCGTCTCTGCCTGACGAATCTTTTCTACAAGTTGATTCATTCGACGCCTGTCTTCTTTGCTGACTTTTGCTCCCAAAGAGATAAGAGTCTTGATTACCAGGTACTCCTCTTGGTCTTCAGCATCTAAACGGGTCCAATCTTCTTCTTGTTGTTCATTTTCAACTTCAAGATCCTCGTTGGGCTCGTCTTCATCATCTGCTGCAATCTCAGACTCTGATTTTTCTATCTCAGATGATTCGCCAGTGTTTACCCATAAAGGCGGGGCTAGACCTTCTTTTGAAAAGTGAGTTCCTTCATTTGCGTATAAGCAACTATTTACTTCATTCTTACTAAAACCGATTTCTTTGCCTATTTCACGTGCACTACTTTTTGGGTTTGTTAACAAGAATTCGCTGATTTTTTGGGTTAGTTCGTCCATACTTTTTTACTTCTTGGTCTTTCTTTTTGAAATACACGTGTTCGGGTTTGGAGTGAATTGTCCAGCTCTAACTAAGTAGCCTTTTCGACATAACTCTTCGGCGAGTCGCTCTTCTTTATCTTCAGCAGACTTACTCGTGTACAAATTCTCTTTGGGTGACAGTGTTTTGTTCAAGCCAGCAAAATGCTTGGTGACATAACGCGAGTTCAAACTGTGACCTTTTGAAGTTTTAGCACCATTTTTGTGCTGAAGCACTCGCTCACTCACAGTTTTCGAAGTGGACCCCACGTATACATGACCAGCTTTAGGTTTGACACCTAAATGTTCTTGTTTAAGGTCAACAACGTAGACACTCCATTCATTTCTCCTGTTGTTAACCATGTGGCCCAAACGCTCATATTTCTCGATTGTTTCATCCAGTCGCCGCTTCGCAATTTTGGGGTCTTTTGCTGGTTTCGAATAAGGCGATTTTGCAAACACGGATAAATAGTGACCTTTTGCGAACTTGCGCCCGGCGCCTCGTTGCAGTTCTCCCAAACGGACTTCTGCATTGGACAGTGAAGTTTCTATATATAGGTGTGGTTTTCTGGAACTTCTTCGGGGAAGAGTCTTGTCAAGTTCAATTATCACAGTGTGATACCGCAAACTTTTCGGCCCCTTTGAAACCTTTTTCATTTTCCCCCAATAGTGGTACGCAATCCGAACTTTGAAAACAACTTTGCACATAGGTATATCACCATTGACTAGAAACCGTGCAACACACCTTATATATAGTGTCTCTTGTAATCATCCAGACGATCTGAGGGGCTTGGCCCGTTGAAGATCACCAACCGATCTCAAGTCGGTGGTAACGCCAAGTTCGATGAAAGGAATATATGAGTAGAAGCAACAGCAAGAAGCGTATCTATATGAAGCCGAATAAACCGGCAACAGAAATGACCGAAGAAGAAATACATGCGTTCGCCGAAGAAATGTACAACCGCATTATGGGTACATTGCCTGAGCGCAAAGTCGATGACGAAAAATAAAAAATCCACACAAAAAATGGCTCAGAAAAATATTTTTAGTACCTACGTAGTAGGTACTAACTCTGACCCCATGTTGCAAACCGTACAAGAGAGGTGCTTATAGTGCTGACCCTAACTAACCGACCACAAGGATCACTATTGTTCATCGAACCAACACCGAAACGAAACGACATCTGGCGATGCCCACAATGCGACAACGAGATCATCTTGCATGTTCGCGTTAGTGAGCCGCCAGTGTGTCGAAACAAGAATGCCCACAGCAGCAAGAGTCAGATAATGGTCAAGTTCAACCCCAACAGAAAGCAGGCCCAATGATTATTAGTGCACTGACCCTCGAAGAACTACTTGCAGTTCTCGACGACATCTCATGTCAATATGAGGTCTACGAGGGTGAGGCCGAAGGCCTTTTATGGATTGATTGCGATCTATTTGACGCAGAGTTCATCATCTTTCCAATTGGACCAGGTCCGTTTTATCAAGACTTCTCTCTCGAGGCGATTCGCCCCGCTGAACTTGACCCTGAGGTCATGTGCACGCAATTCAACAAACTGCACAGCTTTGCAAGCGCCATACCCTTTGATCTCAACGAATGCAGAGACATCGGCGATGAGTCCAGTGACATCGTGATCGCTATCAGAAAGCAAGTCTCAATCGCTGCCGGGGTGAGCGATGAATTCTTGGCTTCAACCCTCAGACTTTGGGGCGGCATGTTGCTTTCAAACCAAGGGTTTTTCGAAGGACCGACATTTGAGGTCGCTGATGGCGATGAATGATTTAGATACCTATATATACGAGTGCGATAGCTGGACCGCCGCGCCTTTTTACTAGGGGTCTCTAAACTGACGGCCATGACGATCACTATGTATGGCGCCGATTGGTGCGGAGACTGCAGGCGGGCCGAAAAATTCTTCGTCGATAACAACATCGAGTTTCAAAAGATTGATCTTGAATTAGATGAGAACGAGCATTTCGTCGAGTCAGAGGTTTTGCGACGCAATAACGGTAAGAAATCTATCCCCGTGATTGTGTTTGATGATGACTCGCATTTGACCGAGCCGACCAATGCTCAGCTCGCCGAAAAGCTTGGGCTGCCAAAGTATTGATGAATCCTTTTAAAAGTTCGTTACGGCCTGTGGGTGTGTTGATCACACTTGTCGCCGGGGTGCTGCAATACGTTTTCTGGTTTGTCGCGTGGGCAGATTGGCTGGGTTTAATTGGTGTGATTCTCGGGTTCATCTTGACCCCGGGTGTGGTGATATTTCCGATTATCTATTGGATTGTCGAGGGCGACTTTCCGACTTTGTATTTCGTGTTGATGTTCGCGGGTTGGTTTGGGTTGCGCTTAAAGCGCGGCTAGCCAACTCGGCGCTCAAACTTGGTGACTTCGGCGGGCATTGAATAAGGCTCAGAGCCACACTTGCCCGTGCCGGCACCAGCGATCGAAATCGTCTCGACACCATCGGCGCTTGTCATCATCGCGTAAATTCGCGTTGTCATCAGTTTT
>Ga0214923_10003342_pt1 | contig 20163 bp, 33 predicted proteins | sample LL1510_MetaG_FD_177993 | JGI IMG/M metagenome (GOLD analysis project Ga0214923, IMG submission 177993) | Freshwater microbial communities from Lake Lanier, Atlanta, Georgia, United States - LL-1510 | ecosystem: Environmental > Aquatic > Freshwater > Lake | place: USA: Georgia | collected...
GAGTTGTTGTTACCGCCACAGCAGGTTCTAAGCCAGCACCTAAGAAAGACCAAATCAAAGGCTCAGATAAAAATGCTGAAGGTTCAGCAGATACAGGTAAGGGAATTACCTTTACTCCAGAAATCATCAAAGCACTAGAAAAGAAAGTTACTGAACACAATGCTAAAGCAAAGAATGGCCGTAAGGTTACTCTCGCTAAACTCAAGGCTGTTTATCGCCGTGGAGCAGGTGCTTTCTCTTCATCCCACCGACCTGACCAGAATCGCAATTCTTGGGCTATGGCTCGTGTCAACGCATTCCTAAAACTTGTTCGTTCTGGTAAACCAAATAACCCTAAGTATGTTCAAGACAATGACCTACTTCCTAAACTCCACCCACGCAGTTCTGAAGCATCATCTATGAGCCCAGTAATGGCTTCTCTAGTTTTTGCTTTAGACGATGACTCTTGTCCACCAGCAACTCAAGATATTGCTGTCAACCTTGCTAATAGAGAAAAAGCAATTGAGACTGCTGGCTATGGACCACTAAATCCTAAAGAACCAAATGAACAGTTCTGGAAGGAAAAGGCTCAACGCTGGAATGTAATGCCAGCAGTAGCAAAGAAAAGCGTGTGCGGAAATTGCGTAATGTTTATTCGCACACCAAAGATGTTGGACTGCATTGAAGGTGGCATTGCTGCTGGAGACTCTGGTCAGCAAAACGCTTGGGATGCTATCGACACAGCAGAACTAGGTTATTGCGAAGCATTTGATTTCAAATGTGCCGCATCACGAACCTGTTCTGCTTGGGTTGTTGGTGGCCCAATCACCGAAGAAAAATAAATTAACTAACTAACAATAAGGAGAAACTTATGGCCGATGTAACTTATTACGAACCATTCGATTCAAAACTTCGTGGCGATGAGTTGGGCAACCTTGCTCCATATCGCAACGGAAGACCACACCGTGGACAGGACTGGCATCCAAAGGAGAAGAGCCCAATCAAGGCTATCTGCGATGGAACTGTTGGTCTTGTTGACTGGACTGATGTTCTTGGACACATTCTTGTTCACTCATCAGCAGACGGAAAGCACTGGGTTCTTTACGCTCACTTAGCATCAGCACCTACCTTGAAAAAGGGCGACAAGGTTGTTGGTGGACAGACTGTTGTAGGTCTTGTTGGTGGAGGTAAGAACACCCCTAGCGGCAGTGCAAGTACTGGGGCCCACCTCCACATGACCGTTGCAACAATGGGAAAGAACTACGCAGGAGTAGAAGCACACTTGCTTCCATTCGAGCGTCTAGTTGACCCACTAACTTTGTTTGGAACAGCACCTAAGAAGTCTGTTGCTGCCAAGGTTGTTGGAGCAGTCAAGAAGGTAGTGCCAACCAAGAAGGCATAATTTTCCGACAAGGAATAAAGAAAGCCCCTCGCTTCGGCGGGGGGTTTTTCTTATGCTACCAATTTCACAGTTCCTACGCTACCAATTTCACATTTAAAAAGAAAACCCCCTACCCGAAGGCAGAGGGTTTTCCCCGAAAGGAGACGAGTACTATGAAAACAACCACTCGTGTAAATCGGTGAATGGAAGGAAACACCGTTTACATAAAAATGATAGCACAGGAAATGATGTCAAAGCAAACTAATTTAGAAGTTTTTTTCTAGGCGTGTCGCAAATACTCAAAAAGTTCTGGATTATCCCTGAGAACTAAAAGAAGCCCCTCTTCATAGATACCAATGAAATAGTGCTCCCAAGTCGAGAAATCATCGCTTTTCTTAGGCTTTACAGAGGTGTCATAAACAAATCCAATAGCGTGTAGGACTTCGTGTAGAAGCGTTACTTTCTGTCTGCTATCAGACAATGCTCCATCAATAACGATTAGATTCTCAGTATCTAGGGTATAGCCATAGGTACCGTCATTGAGCATACCGTCGTCTTTTCTATTACGCACGACAATATCAAATGTCTGCGTTCCTACGATTACTTGCTCTGGGATGTCCATAAGCCAATTTTACCCTATTAATATAGAGTGTCTTGTATTATATCAACTACATCGTGATGCCCAAGCATAGCCTCAAGTTCTGTGGCATAGAACCTAGTTAGCCCATTATTGCGACCACCAAAGACCATAGTTTCATAAAGTCTGCTTTGAGTTCCATCATAGTCAGTACCAGACCAAACAGTAGAGACAGATATTCTTTCCCCATTTGCTAAGACTTCAAAACTGCCAATAGTCTTATACGCTTTGTTTTCAAATAAGGGCAACCACTCTTCTGGAGTAATCTGATTTCCATCTCTGTCGTAATATTTAGGTTTCAACACCTCTATGACCTCCTTATAAAAGTTCAAATCTATTACCCTTTATCCAGTCTTCAACTTCTTGTTTATGAAGTATTTTATAGAACTCAAATAGTTTAGAGTTTAGTGTTTCAGTACTTTTATCTCTATCAGAGTGTCCTAGCCAAAAAGCAGCAGTTCTTTCAGAACCTCTATGTATATCAGAGCCAGCAATTAATATATGTGCCACTCTAAAGGCTAAGTCTTCATAGCCCCATCCAGTAAATCTTTCATCCCAACCATTCAATAACTTAAATAGTTTTGGGGTAATAATACACACACCACCCATCTGGGCCCTTGTCCATTTTATTTTGTACTCAGTATTGCCATCAATTCCATGCTTTATAAACTTAGAAACTTCATCTTCATCTATTCCACCCAAATGGTCAAAAGGCAAAGAACATAAATCATTTTCAAACGAGTATTTACAAGCATCAAGCAATGTATCTTTATTTACATATATATCAGCATCAGAAACTACAATCACATCACAGCCATCTGCGATAGCCATATCGCAACCAATATTTCTACTACCGCTTATATTCCATCTCTCACCTTTTTTATCAGCGAAATAAATTTTTGCGTCAGGTAGAATTTTTTTGTAATGAGCAACTACAAATTTTTTTGGTTCCATCCTGCTCGGCTGAGGTCTCCAAGGTATTACAATTCCAATTTTCATATTTTTATTGCCTATCTCAATATGTAATTTTCAATATCGCTATGTAATCCTTCAATGGTCCCTTGATTATGAATCGTTCCATCAAACTCATATCCATCTAGTGCACTCTCCGAAGCGTGTGAGTTGGCAGGACCAACTCCATTTCGCTCAACTCTATAAACTTTTCCACCCAACGCTCTTATAGCATTGGCTTCATTCGGGTATCTAACATCAGCAATAACTGCCTTACCACCATCTGGAATAGAGTCTAAGGCATAGTTCACCCAGAAGTCTTCACCAAACATTTCACGACCAACTTCAGTTCCAAAGCGTTGTAGCAGACCACGAATGTCTGGGCTACGCTCTTTCAAACCTTCCCATCCATAAACATCAATGCCAACTCTAAGAGCAGTGTTCTGTACTTCGTTTACAGTGATGCGTGGGTTCAAGCGATACATCGCTTCTTTCATTGGCGTTGAGAAAGACACCTTTATATAGTTGTGTTCATCAACTAAGTAATCTGCGATTGTGTCCTTACCACTTCTCGCATAACCAGCAATACCAATCACAGTTATTCGTGGAGTAAGTTCTCCGTTCACCAAAACATAGATTGGGAGACCTAACGCTTGTGCGACTTGGACTTCGAGCCGAGCCCCCTTAGAGAGTTGCCAATCAGGGAGAACACAAATAGCATCGACATTGAGAACGCTAGGCAAATCCCTACGCATATAATAACCCCAAGAATTATTAGGTCTTTCAGGAGTACCAGCAGAAGCCAAGGCTTCCTCAAGAGTTTCGCCATCGTTATGTGCCGGGTTGATAACCTCATATCCAAGTTCCTTTAGTTGTTTCTCTGCTTCAAAAAATGCTGGAAAGTTCCAGTCTTTTATTCCAGTCATTGGACCAGCAATGTATATTTTCATTCAGTCATTCCATCTTGTAATCTTTGTATTTTCAAACCTAGAGCCTTGATGTGTTCTCCAATAACCTCAATCTCAACACCAAGCAACTCAATCTTTTCATCAACTATATCTAAAGCAGTACCAAGTTCATTAGCATCCATTTTTTACCGCCTCCTCCTCGCCTTTCTCTAGCCAGATTTTTTTACACTCGTCGGTCATAGGACCGTCGACAGTATTGGTTTTCAAAGTAGAAAATCCGTAAATCAATCCAGCAATCATCAGCAAGACAATGCTAATAAAAGCAGTAATGTCTTTCTTAGTTAGATTTACCTTTTTGCTCATTTGTCTCTCTTTCTTTTTCTAATTCTCTAGCAATGCGATTCTTAGAGACAATGGTACCAATCAAACTCGCAACTAGAGCAACAACAATAGCAGTTAGCACCACAGCACCAAAGGTGTTTAGCCCAGCGTCAGTAGACTTGATAAAGCCTAGATAGCCACATTCAATTTCATCCATCTTATATATCACTTTCTGTAGTTAGGTTTTCTTTTCTGATAAAAGCAAGTAGGTCATCTGAATCGAAGTGGTCTCTTTTCACATAGAGCCCTTCTTCTTTAGAGCCCCACTCAGACGAGTTCTCCTCAATCCATTTCACAATTCGGTCTCGCTCTTCAGCAACTCCAACTTCACAGCCCATCTGAAAAACAGCGTCTAGAGCATCGCTCGTTGCGTGTAGCAGTTTCTTCTGGTGAGCCAAAGCATTATTAGTTGCTTTAGCAAGGGGGCTCTTTAGTTCTTCTTCTTGTTCTTCAGGCATTACTCCACCACAGCAAACAGGTCAGCAACATTCATCAAGATATAAGACTTACCGTCATACTCAACTTTGGTACCTGAGTATTGCGAGAAGATAACTCTATCTCCTACTTCAACACCAATAGGAGTAAGTTCTCCCTTAGCATTTCTCTTTCCCTCACCAACAGAAATCACAATCGCTTCTTGTGGCGGGTTCTGAGCACTATCTGGAATAATCAAGCCACCAGAAGTTTTCTCTTGTGCTTTGACTTGTTCAATTAGAACTCGGTCAAATAGGGGTCTGATAATTGTCATTAGAAAAGACTTCCGTTCTTCTTGTTGATTTCGTGTTCAAGGCGACCCTTGATAATTGGCAAGTACTCATCAGTAAGTTCTACACCAATAAACTTCACTCCCTTACGGATAGCAGCCTTACCTGTACTTCCACTTCCAGCAAACGGGTCTAGCACAACTCCACCCTCAGGGCAGACAAGTGCTACAAGATATTCCATTAGGGATGTCGGCTTCACCGTTGGGTGGAAGTTTGTCTGTGGCTTGGTAGAGAACTTGTCCTCTACTGAACCAGGTGCTTTACCAGCACTATCTTCCGATGTTCCGTTGTAAACCTTACCCTTTGCTTCAAGACCTTCAAGACCTTCATTACGGTCTTTCTTATTTGCTTTAGCGACATAGAAGAAACGACTTGCTCCACCAGAGTCTCCCTTGTGGACAACCCTACGAGCATACTGCTTACCAAAAGTATTGAAAGTTTCAGGGTCATAGCCTTTTGTAATACTGTCCATAGAACCAGACTTTAGAATCCCACTTTGCTCATCTAGTTCTTTCACAGGACAGCCATCTACACATTCATATAGGACCGTCGACACTTTCTGTTCTGAACTTTCGTAGTCAGGGCGTTCTTTCTGACCGAAGCCAGTCCACTCCTCTGTCTTATTTATCGCATAAGACTCTTCTAATACGCCAATCTCAACGCACTCTTCAGTGTGGCTAAAGATTAGATTTGACGGAAAACGGCCACCACTATTCTGCTCCCAGTAGCCAGAGCCGTCTCCACCAGAGATAGTTTCTTGCGTACCGAATGTTGCAGTTCTAGAACCAGCAACCGACACATCTCCTTCAGCACGACCAATGCGACTGCCATCGATGTTGATGCCACCAGTCCCCCACTTCAAAACATTGCTCGCTACATTCTTTTCAGACAAAGGCTTGCGACCAACAATGATTGGCTCAAGTGCTGGCTTTAGAGCAGTACCCCAGCCCTCCCACTTTTTTGCTTCGTCAGTAGCAGGTGCTGTAATAAAGTCTGTCTTGCCCACAGTTCCACTCTCATAAAGAGTGTTTTCCTTAGTGGCGTTCTCACGACTGTTTGGATTACGACCAAGCACTTCACGCTCAGCCCCAGCCATCTTGTCTAATGCCTTACTGATGTCGAGCGACTTAGGAAAGCCCGAACCATAAATCCAAGATATGCTGTCTCTAATTTCAAAGCCAGCCATTCTTACGCTAAGCCCCATAAGGTCTTGCGTGCGTGTGCCAGCGAATACCAAGATGTGTCCACCTGGCTTTAGCACTCTAAAACATTCATCCCATACAGCAGGAGGTGGAACGAAAGCATCCCACTGCTTTCCCATAAAACCTTTACCAGCAGGGATATGTTCTCTATCCCCATCAATCCACATTTTTAGAGCAGAGAGAATGTAATCAGGGTCAGCATTACCTAAACCATAAGGTGGGTCAGTGACAATGGCATCCACCGAGTTGTCAGCCAAGTTCTTCAATTCATCAAGGCAGTTCCCGTGATAGACAACTGCCTCAGGGGTGTCAAAGTATTTAGTCATTACCTTGGCTTTTTCTCTCTCTATCCTCAAGTTCTTTCAGAACAAATTTTATTCCATCCACAAAACTCTTATCTTTGTGTTGCTCTGCCAATGCCAACACCTGAGTAAGTATGTACCTAAGTTCTTCCCTCTCCTGAGAAGCCCCCAGTTCTTTCCAAGACACAGCCATTCGTTCATAGTCTTCTTTGTCTATCTTTAACTTAGGACCGTTGACGATTTTGATTTCTTCATCTTTAGAAAAAATCTTCCCCAAGGCGTTAGCAAAAGAGCCAGACTTGTCACCAAGGCTTGCCTTAAACTTTTCTACAAAACTATCTTCTTGCATTTCTTTTTATCTTTCGGTCTATCGTTTTTTGTGTTGGAGCAACACATCTATTTATATAGATTATACCAACCAAGTTTACTAAAACGAATAGCAAACCATAAGCAAGAAACACCCAGCCAATTATGTCCATCACAGACCAATCTTTCTTAGAACATCTACTACTGGCACCAGCCTACCGATACTGGCGTTTGTGTCAAGCGTCGAGATTGGCTGATGTACTTCACGATAGTCGGTTGCCCTAAGTAGTTCTTTCAAGGCTTCAGTCTGTATCATTACAAATCCATTTTTGTTCGGTCCAGCAAAGCACCAGTATTCGGCTTCTGTGATATTGATGCCAGATGGTTTCTTGTCTATTGCGTCTGGTTGGCGATACTGCCAAGTTTCAATATAGAAGTTTCCAGTCTCCCAAGCACGATAGTCAGTCTTGACCTCAAACTTTTTCCCAGCCAAGTCAGCCAGAAAGGTGTTGAGCAGGTTTTCGCCAACTCTGCCACGCTCTAAGTCAGTATCAAAATGTGGTTGATATCCGCTCACTTGTTCTCTCCTAGAATAACTTCATTAACAAAACTTTCAATAATTTCGACAGTCGTGGTTCGCTGCTTTTTTGACTTCCAAACATCTTTATCGTCTAGAATCTCGACTACTGAATTGATGATGTAGGCGACCAGCATCTTTTTGAATATTCGGTTACGCCTTGACCGTTCTGCTTGTAACTCTTTACCTGCTATCGAGTAAGCAAGTTTCAATCTCCACTTGCTCATTTGTTCTCTCCTTTGATTTCATCCATCCCTGAGCAGTCGCAATCTTTGACTATGCATTTACCCACAAACAGAGTGTGCACTACATCTTCGTGCTTACATCCACGACAAGTAAGACCCCAATAAGGTCTATTTGCTAGGTACGCCTGACGCTTGGCTTTTTGCCTAGCCCTAGCACCTTTACCTTGACCCATCACTCCGCCTTTCTTCAAAAGTTATATAATAATGTATCGTTTTTTGGACAGAACTCTCGTATAAACCTAAACACAAATTTATACAACGCCCACTCCAAATAGTTGAAAAGCCCCACTTCCAGAGAGGTGGGAAGTGAGGCTTCGAGCGTGTAGTAGGAATCGAACCTACGCTACCAGTTTGGAAAACTGGAGTTCTACCATTGAACTACACACGCAAGTATCACTCCACATTGCTTTCACCTAATGAGGCTCCAGCGTGGAGTGATGTGAGTAGGTGGATTGCGTTTTACCACCAGTGCCAATTCAGTTCGGTTCTTAGCCCGCTTTTCAGCACACCTATTGTTTGTCCGCTAAGACGACACGCTAGTGTCCAATAGTGCCTTACTCCCCCATCTGAAGATTGGAGTTGTTCAGCCATACTCCAGAGCAACCGTCGCCACTCTGTTTGTGAATTGCTAGGACTTGAACCTAGTGTCTGCCAACCAGACAACCCGACCTTGACTTTTCAGCCAATTATAATAATAAATCAAAACAACAAACCTAATCGTGAATTAGACCCACTGCTCGTAGACTCTTCGATACTTTGGATATAAAGGCTTTACATCTTTCGATGAAACCTTTAGCACGGTTTCTGTACTAGGTGCTAGAACTAGGGGGTTGCCCAACTCTTTGCACTTTGAAGTTTTGATATTTTGATAGTACAGACAAAAAATACATTTGTCAACACAACACACCAAAAAAGTTTTGGAAGACCTAGTACTGACTTTTCCCAAGTTTGGACCTTGGTTCCAGAGGTTCCCACCCTTGCGGGTCGTCTCAAGCATTTCTGCTCTGCTGGTTGGTCTTGTGGACTCAGCAGTAAAGAGCCTAAGGTGCAACTACCCTGCTGACAAAACAACAGGGGCGGGAAACTCCACGGTTAGTTGCCATGCCGTAGCCCGGTGGACTGCGTAGATTTGCACTACCAACTTCGAGAGTTGACTTTAGCCCAAGGGCTAACCAGTCCTGCCAGATGCGTTCTGGCTGACGGTCTACATTTTCTTGCGATGGCGAAACACACCAGTGGACTGCGAGGAATCGCACCTCGGAAACTCCATACGGAGTACCTCTCACTGCTATCTTCATGATAGTCAAGCAGTACAGTCCCGTAGCCCTTTAGTCGTTTGTGATGAAGAAAGGTGACTACTATTTTGTTACTATGAAACTAAGAACCCTTATGTCAAAGCAAGAGGGGGAATCCTACTCTCAGTTCCTAAACGCCTAGCCTTGCGACTAAGGTGAGGTACGAGACCTCAATGCCCCTAACGGGGTCATCGTGGAGATGAGGGGAGTCGAACCCCTGTCCTGAAAGGTTTATATGTTCTTCTACACGCTTAGGCTCTACCAGCCACGGGTACTACACACTGCGTTTCAGGTCGGCAGTGCCACTAGACCGTTCCACTTGCGTGGCTTTGGTTGTCCTCTTTATTTGAAACCTAGATGCTCAGCGAGAACTACTGCTTTTCTAGGGGCTTTAAGCAACTTTTACGCTGCTAGAGCGAATGCGGAACGAGATTCAGCATCTATTGTTTTAGCGGATTCAAGAGAGACCGCCATCTCTGCGTGCTTCACCATACTAAAGTCTCCCAGTCGAAACCAGGCATCCCCTTGGTGTTGCTTCACTATTTAGTTGTATAGATATGTTAGCACACTTAGTCTTTTTTAGTAACTAGGCGACGCTTTTCTTTGTCAAAAATCTTGGGGCGTTTCTTACTAGCCTTACCATTCTGTCTCCCAGAACTCTTTACTTCTGGTACTGGCTTTCCGCCACCCTTGCTCTTTGCCATATCTACTCCTATGTTATTGACTTGCTTATAGATACTATCACAACTTGTTCGCTGTGGGCTTATTGTATTAATTTGCTATCTAATAGAATCTGTGTCTATAATCAGGTATAAAGGTTCTTGACCAAATGACAAATAACGAAAGATAGATAATGAAAAACAATGAACTAACCGAGGCTTATGCCCCACGCCTAATTGAATTGCTACCACTAGCAAGACAGGCTTACGGTTCTCGCAACACTAAGTCGCCACAGCACGACGCTAGTCGTGAGTACACTCGCCTACTCGTTGAGTATTACAACAAGGGTGGCTCTCTAATCGCAATTGCTCAGGCTGTTGGGGTTACTTACGCTGGCGTTCGTCGCCGTGTTACTACTTCAGATGTAGCACCGTCAGTCAATCGCAATCGTAGTAAGGCTACGCCAGAGCAGTTGGCTGAAGCAGTACAGAGAATTCTTATTGCTAAAGAACAGAGCGTTGAAGCGTATCACGAAGCACTTCGCCGTGAGTACGAAGACAATGGAATTTCACTAACCAAGATTGCCAAGGCAATGGGCTTGAGTTCCTCAAATCCTTTGTACTACGGAGTAGCCAGAACTAAAATCAAAAAGGCTTAGTCCTTAAAAATGAAAACCCCCCTGACGCTAATCGGGGGGTTTTCTATTTAGTTATAGGCATTACAACCGTGCGACTGGTTGTAAGTAAATACTAGCAGATTATTTGGCAGACTTGCTCTTCTTTGTTTCAGCCAAAGCAGCCTCTGCTGAACTAGCAAAAGCGATATCAATTTCATCTGAGTCAAGTTTTCCGTCAACCACATAAGCACGAGCCAAAGACTCAGCGACTTCCATGATTCCAACGAAAGCAGCAATCAATGCTGACTTCCATAGTTCAACGCCACCGATAGAACCAGCAGCCAAAACGGCACTGACTTTTAGGATTACAAGAGCGATGGTTCTCTTGAGGATTGTTAGTACTAATTTCAAGGTTTTCTCCCTGGGTAGATGTGAGTAAATAACCTCTCTCCCAAGGGCTACTTCTATTTTACTACTTATGCTTTAGGGCTATTTCTTCAATAGACTTGCCAGTAATTTTGATTTCTTTCCTAATTTGCTTTCTTTGACTGTCAGTAGTTCCACCCCAAATTCCTTGCTCGTTGTTCTTAAAAGCAAAAATTAAGCAATCAACTTTATAAACGCAAGTAAAACAAACTTCCTTGGCTCCTCTTTCGTTGTAATAACTGGCATTTATGTTGCCCTCAACTTCTTGGGGAAAGAATAACTCAGGGTCTATTTCAGAACAGACTGGCATCCCCTTTTCTTCAGATAGGAACGGAAGAACAAATTTGGACAAGTCTATTTCTGACATAAGTCGCTTTCTTTAGTTATCCCCTATTAGAACTAAAGCCAGTGCCTTTGAATTGAATAGGGGGTGCGGTAAATATTCTCTTTAGATTACCACTACAACCGTCAGCAGCACAAGTCGTCTCTTTCTGAGGCTCGTTCATACCACGAGTTTCTTCATAAGAAGCATCACACTTTTCACAAACATACTCGTAGGTAGGCATTACTTAGCCACCAAAGAATTCAATTTGTCTAAACGGAACCCAGACCAACTATCTTCACCAGCAACGACTACAGGTGCTGAAGCATAGCCTTTCTCTTCAATGAGAGAAAATACTTCTGGGCTATCCTGAATCATTTTTGCTTCAAATGGAATTTCTTTTAGCGTAAGAAATCTTTTAGTCTGCTCACACGCTTGGCAGTTTGGGTTGCTGTATACGACTACCATTATTTCTGGTTCTCCACAATCAATTTGATTTCACAAGCGTCAGTTGTACAGTACTTCTCACCAATAGCATCTAGACCTAGACCAGCGTAGATACCAGCAAAGTCGATAGGGAACAATTTACCTTGAGCATCTTCATACTCTTCTTTAGTAATTTGTGTGTACGGCATTTGCTTGTAGGTAAAGTTTCCAGACGGCAAGAACGATACAGTCTTCAAACTTCCGTCATACATATGAAGAACCTTTTCAATGTCCTTAGCCTCAGTATCAGGATTGAAAGAGATAGTCACAGATACAGAGTTATCTGACCAGTAGCGTTGAGCAGTAGCAGCCAAGTTCATCTTCTCGTAAATGCTCACATCTTTCTCAGCACGCTTAGCAGATGCTTTGATTGGGAAGTACACAACAGAAGTGTGCTCTGGGTTTTCTGCTGCTGGCTCGACAGTGTAGTTAGCCATTTTGAAAAGAGCCAACTGCGGGTCATCATTTCCAAAACGGATAGCACGCATAAAGTATTCGCCACCTGGAGACCAGTGAGCACCAGGAGATTCTCCAGCCAAAATAGACACTGTGCCAGAAGGCTTTACAGTTGTAGTCTTGATTGACTCACGAATACCCAGCCACTCAGAATACACAGAGTCATACTTCTTTACTACCGCATAGCCTTCATCCATCCACTGACGCAAAACAGGAAGACCCTTGTTATCAGCAAAGTTGGCAATACCAGAAATAGATGTACCAATTCTTCTATTGCGTTGCATAATTGCGTTGGTCTCTTCCCAGTGAGTAGGAAGCAGAGTTACGGTCTTGGCGTATAGATAAGCAAACTTCAAAGTTCTCTTGAAGTCTTCTACATCTGTATGACGGTTTAGGTAAGTCTCAACCAAGGTACACATCTCATATGACTCAAGCGACTGCTCAGCACAAGGGTTATAGCCAGAAATACGCCAGTCCTTGTTGTTTATAGGGTCAGCAAGACGACCATAAGCCTTAGAGATATCTTCCCAGATAACTCCAGGCTCACCATTACGGATGATGCCATCAATAATCTTTGAGAAGTCAGTTCCAGTATTTACCATTACAGAGTTGTTTGACATCCAACCCCAGCCAGGTGCTTCTTCATTGTAAGAGTTGCGAGCAGGGAAAGCCTCAGCGTTTTTTAGATTTAGGAAGTTGTCATCATCAATACGACCAATAAGCAACTCAGCAGAACGACGAACATTTCCAGATACAACACAGCGACCAATCAAGTTACCGATGTCAGCGATATCAACAGTAGTAAGTAGTTCACCAGCACGACCAGTAAAGATTTTACGAATAGCATCGTGTAAATCAATCAATGGCTTAGGACCAGAAGCAGTACCACCAAAGGTAGCAATAGGAGCACCATAAGGTCTAATTTCGCTATAATCAAACTCAAAGGTAGGCTGTTCAGGCTTTAGGTATGAATTGATTAGAGCAACAGTAGATTCCTGCCAACCCTCACGAGTATCTGGAACTAAGTAAGTTTGGACATCTCTAGGAGTATAAATTTCAAAGTTCTTGTCAGCACCTTTATCATCAAATCCGACACCCACACCCAGCATTGACGCTTCCATAAGGAATGCGAATGGCTTGCCAGGATTCTGCTTAGTCATTTCCAAAGTAGATACGAAAGCACAGTTCTGTAGTGAAGCAGAGTTCTTCTGACGATTTACAAGGTCAGTGCCCATCTGAGATAGTCCACGACCTGGAGGAGACCACTTGAGGTCAAATAGACGGTCAAAAAACTCTTTAGCAGAGGCAGCAGCCTTAGCATCAGACCAAGGCAAACGCTGTTGCTTTGCATAGTCTTTTTGTAGCGAATAAGTACCGTTAGTAACACGCTCACAGACTTCAGCCCAAGTTTCTTTAGTGCCATCTTCTTTTTTGCGTGAGTAGGTGCGTAGGAATGTAATTTCTCCTACAGAGTTGCCACCAGCATCTTTGAACCCAAAAGGTGATTCCTTTTCTCTATAACTATTAACAAATTCTTTGTTTAGTTCAAATGAAAAAATAGACAATGTAATCACCTTTATGTAGTTGGGGGGAGATATTAGTATAAGCCCAAAACTGGAGTATTACTCTGAATCTACAAATAGTGCGTCTAAAATTTCTTTACAATTTGGACAAACCCTTAGTTTTTCGGGGTCTCTGTGCGGTACGAAAACCTTACCGCATAAGGCTATTACTGGAGTTCCCATAATATACCCCTCGGTGACCTTAGCCTTTTCAGCATAATGTGCAAAGTGTTCTGAATCATCCGAGTCAGTATTTTTAGTGTCAGGGGTTTCTAGTAAATCAAGCATAGTTTATTTTATCTTATACTTCTCTTATGGACACAAAAATAGAAGTACCCGACTATGTAATAACAAATGAAGACCGCTGCGATGCTTGTGGAGCACAAGCATATGTACATGTCACTATGGAGTCTGGTGAACTACTATTTTGTCTCCACCATTGGACCGAAAATAAAGATGCCATAAAGGTATCGGCAACTGATGTCATAGACGAGAGTGCCAAACTTTTACTTCGCTAACCAATAATAAGCCAAATACGCCAACTAAACACTGGTTGATTTGGTCTTGCCGAGAAGTCATAAGGGTAGTTTTATTGTAAAATAATAGGGACTACATCTTCTCCCGAACGAGGCTTCCTATGACCTATGGAATCGCTGGACTTTACAATATCACCTGCCAGCAAGGTGCGACTCTTCAGCGTCAACTTACTTGGACTAATCCCGCAAAAGACCCGTATAACTTGACTGGCTACACAGCCCGTATGCAGGTTAGGGCAAATACATCTTCATCTACCGTAATCACAGAACTGACTACCGAAAATGGTCGAATTTCACTAGGTGGAGTTGCTGGAACTGTAAACCTAAATATCCCCGCCGCTAATACCGCATTGCTCACACCAGGTCAGTATGTCTATGACCTAGAGTTGGTGTCTGGCGGTGGCGTAGTTACTAGATTGCTTGAGGGAAACTTCAAGGTATCTGCTGAGGTGACTAGATAGTGTTAGTAGAAATCAATGACGAGAGGCATTTAGTAAAGGTAAATCCCCTTGATGCTAACAAAGTTATTATCCAAGAGGTCAATAACGAAGTAAAGGTTACTGGCTGGGGGCCTCAAGGAGCCACTGGACCACAAGGGGCACAGGGTGAGTCAGGCGTAGGGATTCCAGTAGGTGGTGTTCAAGGTCAAGTTCTTACCAAAACTGGAAACACTAATTACACAACTACTTGGGCTAATACTGTATCTAGCATTATCGGTGGGACTGGTCTAACTGGCGGAACTATCACTACGACTGGAACTTTGGCTGTAGATAGTGCTGTTATTCCATTCTTGAATGGTACTCAAACTTTTACTGGTACTCAGACAATGATTGCTGGTTCATCAAATACATCCAGCCTAATTCTCAAAGGGGCTGGCGGTACTGCCAATATTCTTCAGGTTATGTCTTCGGCAAATGTCGTGGTCGCTAGCATTAGCCAAGCAGGAGATATTACAGGTAATTCCTTAGCACTCAATAAACAAGCGACTTCTCCAGCATCTCCAGGTGCCAATACCGCAATCGAGTTCATAAAAGACGGAACAGATGCTGGAACTCTAAAAATTGCTATCAAAGCAGGAATTGCTGGTACAGAGATTACTTTGGTAGACAATATCCCAACAACAGCAGGGGCAGACACCTCAACGCTTGGCGTAGCCAAAATCGAAGGTGGTAGTGCATGATAAACTCTTATATATACTTCTCCAAGAATAACTTCTAAAAAAGGAATAAAATGGCCGTTCAGACCAAAATTCTACACCGTAGAGATACGGCTGCCAACTGGACATCTGCTCAAACCTCAGCAGGTGCTACACCTATCCTCGCCGCAGGTGAAATCGGTTTCGAGACCGATACAGGTAAATTCAAAATTGGCGATGGCACCACATTATGGGGCTCTCTAAAGTATCAATCTGATGCTTCCCTACTTAGCGGAACAGCAAGCATTACATCCCTTACAACTTCTGGAAGTGTGACTGTTGGCGGAGACCTAATCGTAAATGGTACAACTACTTCTATTAACTCTTCTACTCTTCAGGTAGACGACAAAAATATAGAACTTGCCTCCGTTACCACAAAAACAGGTTTGGTAGCAACTCTTGTTTCTGGTCAGCCAACAGTTCAATTAACCACTGGAAAAACAACAGGGCTTATCGTTGGACAACTCCTAACTAAAACTGGTGGTACAGGTGCCTTTGGTGCGGGTGGTGTTGTTTATGTGACATCTATCACTAACTCTACAGACTTTACTGTAGGTTCATCAGATGCTAGTAGTGCAATCAACCACGCTACTAGCGGTTCAATCACATTTGATGTTGGCGGTGCGACAGATATATCAGCAGATGGCTCTGGTCTCACAGTTTTAGGTGCTACCAACAAAACTTGGAACTGGGTAAATGCAACAGCATCTTGGACATCTTCTGAAAACATCGACCTAACTGCTAACACTAAGGTTTATAAAATTGCTAATACGGCAGTTCTTACCAACACACAGGTTCTTGGAAGAGCAATTAGCGATACAAACACAGCAAACAACATTGTTGCTCGTAACGCATCTGGAAACTTCTCCGCTAACACAATCACTGCATCTCTTACTGGTGTTGCCTCGCTTGCTACCAACTTAACTGGTGGAACAGCAAACAAGGGTGAAATTGTTTATATGTCTGGTGTCAACGCCACATCTAAACTTACTGCTACAACAACTAACAACCAAGTTCTTGCTTATGACACAAGCACAAATGCCCCATACTGGGCAACTACCACTGGTTCTGGAAACATTGTTTACTCGACAAACGCAGTACTAACTACGCCAAACATTGGAACACCTTCTTACGCAGTTCTTACAAGTGCTACAGGTCTTCCAATCTCAACTGGTGTTTCTGGTCTAGGTACAAATGTTGCTACTTTCCTAGCAACTCCAACAAGTGCTAACTTCCTAACCACCGTAACTGGTGCTACTGGAAATGGTGGTGGAGTTGTATTTGCTAACAACGCAACTCTTGTTGCTCCAACTCTTGGTGTTGCTTCAGCAACTAGCCTAAACAAAGTAACAGTAACTGCCCCAGCAACTTCAGCAACTCTTACTCTTGCTGATGGCTCAACTCTTGCTACTAGCGGTCCTTATAGCATTACTCTTACTGGAACAGCCATCACAAATGTGACTCTTCCAACAACTGGAACACTTGCTACTCAGAGTTATGTTGGTGGAGCAACAGTTGCTCAGGCTAATAACATAACTGCTAACGCAGCACAAGCAAACTTAATTCCATATGTATCAACAACAAATACTACTGCTTTCATAGCAGCACCAACCTCAAACAACTATATTCTTACTGCAAACACCAGCGGGGCACCATTCTGGGCAGCCCCACCGCAAACTGGTGTAACTAGCCTTACTGCTGGAAATGGTATTAGTGCTAGTGCTTCAACAGGAAGTGTGACTGTAAGTTCCAATGCTGCTTACGCTACGGTTTGGACTACTACTCAAAGAATAAATGTTTCTTCAGATGTAGTAGCATTTGGAATAGCAGCAAACACTACTCAAACTGCAAACCTAATTGCGGTGACAAACACTGCTGGAACTGGGTACTTTATGACTCTGTCCAATACTGGTACTTTGTTTGCTGTTACTATTGATGGTGGCTCAGCCTAATAAATTCTAAGGATATAAAATGACAATTGACTTTTCATCTCTATTGCCTTTAGAAGAGCGTAGAGAAGTACTCAATAAGCGTATTGAGCAACTTGCTGCCGAAGGTTATCAGCACCACATAAATAGACTGGCTGCTCAGCGTAATAACAAGCCAGAACTTGTCACCGAAGCAGATAAAGCAATGGCAGAACTATCTATAGTTATTGAGACATACCAGCAGGAACTAAGTACATTACCGCCAGTAAGGGGGTAGTAAATGGCGGTTCAAACAAAACTCCAAGTTCGCAGGGATACCGCAGCAAACTGGACATCTACAAATCCAACTCTTGCTGCTGGTGAAATTGGTTTTGAAACAGATACGCTAAAGTTCAAAATTGGTAACGGCTCTACTTTATGGAACGCACTTGCTTATCAAAATGCAAGCACTTCTGCTCAAAATTATGCTCAAACAGTTGGAACAAAAACTCTTGTAACTACTGGAGCAACTTTTCCTTACACAGTAGTAAGCGTAACAATTACAACCAGCGGCGGTCCAGTTCTTATTATGGTATCTGGAGATGCTGAAAACGCTACTGCAGGTGGTTGGGGTCGTGCTCAGTTATATAGAGGTTCTACGGCAATTGGAAACGATATCCAATTTGAAGGCTCCGCTGGTTCCGAAAACTCACCATATGCGATGCAATACATCGATGCTCAGGCTGCTGGAACTTATACATATAATTTCAAAGTAGTAACGCTATCTGGTAGCAACTTTAACTTTGGTGAAAATACAGGGCCTGTGATTACTGCGATTGAGTTGAACTCACTCGCTGGCACAGCCAACCTAGCATCAAATATTGCTGGCGGTGCTGCTGGAAGACTTCCATATCAAAACGCAGCAAACACAACAACTTTTTTAACTGCCCCATCCACTAACAACTCTGCTTTGATTTACAACACAGGTACTTCAGCACCGACTTGGCAGACCCCACCGCAAGCGATGGCATCTCTAATGGGGTACACATCAACTGCTACGGCTGCTGGGTTTACATCTTTAGATAGCACAAGTTCTTACTATCAACAATTTACTGGTTCAACCACCCAAACAGTGGTTCTGCCAAACACAGCAACCTTGGCTTTGGGTTGGACTTATCACATTGTGAACAACAGCACTGCGAATGTCACGGCAAACACTTTTGCTAACGCTGCGACATTACTTACAATTCCAGCAAATACAACCGCAATGGTAACTTGCATAAATACCGCATCAAATACAGCAACTGGCTGGGAATTTGGTCTTACAGACTTCAGCACTTATACAGGAACTGGCTCAGTCGTAATGGGAACCGCACCCACCATTACTCCAGCAAATGCTGTTGCTACTACAGCAGCCAGCCAAGCAGGTTATATCGGTATGCCACAAAATTCACAAAGCGTGGCTTATACTCTTGTGGCAGGAGACGCTGGAAAGCACATATATTACACAAGTTCCAACACAGTTACTATTCCAGCAAACTCTTCCGTGTCCTTTGAAGTCGGCACAACAATTACTTTTATTACTGCCCCATCTGTGACACTTTCAATTGCAATTACAACGGATACTTTACGCTTAGCGAATAGTTCTACAACTGGAACAAGAACTCTTGCCGCCAACAGCATAGCCACCGTAGTAAAAACAACAGGAACGACTTGGATTATTAGCGGAAATGGTTTGACATAATGGTAGGCGTTGTTCAGGGATTAATAGGAAGTTATAAGGGTACAGTCGCTAGCCCCGTCTATAAAAAGTGTAGTTCCGTACAGATAGCAAACCTCTGCTGTGATGCTGCTTATTGTGGAGATATGGGTGCTGGAGTTACTTGCTCTACCCCATCAGGTACCTACGACATAACCTGCTAGGAATAATACATGCTTACAGATGAATCTATTGAATTTAGGCTAGGCAATGGTAGAGGCGTACCTTTAGTTTGGGTTATAGACCAGCAATGTCTTTATGATTTACCACTATCTTTTGAACACGCTAATATTTTTTTAAAAGCCGATGAGGTTATTGATGTTTCTGAACAGTACCCAGAACATAACGGCACAACCGTAAAGTTTATGGAAAAAGGTCAAGTACTAGAGGAACTACAGACCTCTGAATATTTTGGAAGCATCCTATTGAGCAATCCACTGGTTTTAAATCTAATGGATTATCCATACGGACTTTATGTGATGTCACCAAATGCAATGTTTGTTGATGGAAAATTTGTAATATTAGATACCGATGTTTCTGGATTGGAGCCGTTCCACCGTGAGCACGGAACCTAAGAAATCCAAATGGGAAGAATATAAAGAGAAAAATGGTGTAACACCGTTAGATTTACTAAACCCTAAAACCAGAAAAATTGATGAAAGTCATGCTGACGGCAGAATGGAAATTTGCAAATCTTGTCCAGAACTTATGCCTGTACTAAATCAGTGCAAACAGTGCGGATGTTTTATGGAATGGAAAACCAAACTAGAAGCCGCCAAGTGCCCACTAGGTAAATGGTAATTAGGGTTTATTTCTAGGTTTTTGTCTCTCGTCTCTTTCAAAGACAACGCCATCGTGCTTCATCTCACAGCAGCGGGCTAGACCTCTCACTACAAAAAATTTGCCACAGACACCGCATTTATTCGGGTCTTTTTCCCTATTTTGTTGCTCCATATGTAATAAAATTATCCCACCCCACCTGATAGGCTATTTTTATGACAAACTGGATAAAACTAGAACGCTCATTAGAGCCCCTTACTTCAAGCGTAGTTCTTGACGAAATCACTCAGGAACTCGTAAAACCCTTTGATTATATATCTAACGGCCAAGAAAAATTTTATCCGTATCTTTTGCCAAAAGAATTGCCACCCACTTGGGGAATTGGAGTGATTGTTGGGGCATCTGGGACAGGTAAATCAAAACTTTTATCCAACTTTGACAACAAAGAAATAGCAAAACCAGACTGGGATAACACTAAATCCATCGCTTCTCATTTTGATAACCCAGTGGAAGCACTAGAAAAACTTTCC
>Ga0214923_10003344_pt1 | contig 20161 bp, 21 predicted proteins | sample LL1510_MetaG_FD_177993 | JGI IMG/M metagenome (GOLD analysis project Ga0214923, IMG submission 177993) | Freshwater microbial communities from Lake Lanier, Atlanta, Georgia, United States - LL-1510 | ecosystem: Environmental > Aquatic > Freshwater > Lake | place: USA: Georgia | collected...
TTGTAAACTACTAAAAAATATAAAAAAAAAAAAAAAAATATAATAGATATTTTAAGAAAATTAATAAATAATGATAAAGAAAAAAATATAACAAATGAATATTATTACATAGATATATTACACGATACAAAAAATGATAATTATGAGATAAATATTTTGGCTGATTTTTTAAAAGGAGAAATGAATGATGAGAAATATAAAAAATTAAATTGCGTTTACGAAAGCAACAACTTAGGTAATTTTTTGGAAGAAAAACTCTTTTCTAAGAAAAAGAGTTTTGAAAATAAAAATAAGAAAACAATTTATTCAATTGATGATAATAAAACAATTGATGTAAAATATAAGGATGATGAAAATGAAGATGAAATTGGTGATAATAATGACGAACCTAAAACTCAAGAAGAATTGTTAGCAGAAAAATTAGGAGACTTTATAGATAATAATGGTAATAGAAAATTATTAATACAAAAATACAAAGATAATAATATTGAAATATTAAAGCATATTCAAAAAGAGGTTCCAGATTTATATAATTTAATAAAATTATGGTATGAGAATCTTGATAATAAAAATAAAAATAAAAAAATTACAGACCTTATAACAAAAATAGAAAGTGATATAACAAAAATAATGTCATCTGAAAACGCGAATTTTTATTCTTCTTTATTCAATAGTTTGAAAGAATTTGAAAGCAAAAAAACAGAAAAAAAAGGCGGTAAAAAACGCACAAATAAAGTAAAGAAATCAAAACGACGAAAATGGAGAAAAACGAAAAAAAATATATAATTTTTTATTTACACATACAAAATTATATTTTTATTTTTATTACTAATTTACTCAATATCTAATTATAATATAATTATTTTTTATGAAATACTGCCTTACCTTCTTTAAATACGCCTACTTCATCACCAACTTCTTCATCTTTTGTAATTTCATAAATAATTCCACTTATTTTATTGGATGTATAATATGATTTACCTTTGATTGTAACTTCTTCTACTTCTTCATCTTCTTCTTCCAGGGAACCTACTGTTCCCTCGGACGCACCCTCCCTTTCCTCAACTTCTTCTTCTTCTTCTTCAACTTCTTCTTCTTCAACTTCTTCTTCTTCAACTTCTTCTTCCTCAACTTCTTCTTCTTCAACTTCTTCTTCTTCAACTTCTTCCAGGGAACCTACTGTTCCCTCGGACGCACCCTCCCTTTCCTCAATTTCTTCTTCTTCAACTTCTTCTTCTTCAACTTCTTCTTCTTCAACTTCTTCTTCTTCAACTTCTTCTGAATTCAATTCATTTTTTAAATCTTTAATAATATTTTGCGCTTCTTCATTACTATCATCAAAACCATTATTTAAATCATTTTCATCTTCTTGTTCTAAATCATAAACAATATTTTCTTTTAAATTTACATTATCAATAAATACTACACTATCGGTATCATTTGCTAATGTATCACATAGGGTTGGTTCATCCAGTTTTTCTTCTTTAACTTTAACAATTGGAATAGTAATTGTATTATTACGTAATTCTAATTGTTGTTCACGCGTAGTTCCGATATTAACAGATAATTCATATAATATACTATTCAATGCTTTATTTTTATATTTCAAAATTTTATTTTTTTTTGTTAATTTTTTATTTTCTTTCATTAATTCTTGAACAATAGGTAATTCCACAATCATATCGTAATAAGTTTTATATTCAGCCATCGTTAATAATAATGTGATTTTATAATAATTATCATATTATTTTTATATTATTATTGAATTCAATTTTTTACGAAATTAATATTTTATTCCATTCAGGTGGGAATAAATCATTTATATTATGATTAATGCTAACGCCAAACCATTTATTTGGATAACATATAATTTTATCAGAATAGTCATTAAAATACGCACCCCACCAACTAAATGTACTATTTGCTATTATATTATGGTTACAACAACTCATTAATAATAGTTGTTTCCAATCGGGCAATTCATCGTCTACTTTGAAAAACGAAACATTTATAAATTTCTCTTTCAATTTGTTTATTATATCAGAAACAATTTCATTATCTTCTTTTTGACAAAAGTAAAATACGTTGTATTTTTTTCGTTCGTTTTTTTCTTTTTCAATGTCTTTTTCATTGTTAATAGATAATTGACATACATTTGTAGATATACTTATATTAGTTTTTTCGTCGTAGCCATTTTCTTCGTCATCATCATCATCATCATCTACTTTAATAAATGTTTTATTGAATTCAGAATTATCCATTTTACAAACATATTCAGAATTGTTATTTACAATAAAATCCAAAGATTTTTCATAATATTCATAAGGCATTAATGGATGACAATTTTGTATTTCTTTATAATCTCCTAATCTAAAATGCATGCTTATTTTATTGCTATAAGAAGAAAATAAAGGATTTTCTAATAATATATTTTCTTGTTGTCTTCTAAGGCGTATAAGAGAGAAAATACTATTTTTTTCATTATCAAAGTATTTATAACTCTGATAATATCCTAATAATAATAATTTATCATAACCTGATGGTGGTATTTCATTAAATTCAAAAGAGTATTCTTTATAACGAGCAAATATAGTTAACATATCATTTGTAAAATGAATGTTATTATCATAATAAGTATACATTTTTAATGTATTTAAAAAACTTTCCCAATAAGTATTTCTGATTGTTCCAGTATATAATTTATCGGCATATGGAAATATCAATTTGCGCTTATGTTTCATTGAATATGCGATTGTAGCAAATAATTGGAATAATTGGTTTCCTAATCCACCCATAAGAAAACATGAAACATATTTTGACATCGTTGTATAATATTTATTACAATATTATATTTATTATGTTTTCTATTATTTGTAATTTATCCAATTCTTTACTGGTATAATTATGTGTTCAATATTGTAAACATTGTAAGCATTTATGATAATAAAATATTATTTTAGATATATATATTATAATGTCATTTTACCCTTACATTGGTTATCCTTACAATAATTATCCTTATATTGGTTATTCATATAATGGTTACCCTTATTATGGATTATTTAATGATTACAAAATAAATGGGTTATTAAATGAATATGATGAATTGAATAAATTAGCTATAGAAAACCAAGAAATTTATATACAAAATATGCTAGATAATTATAACGATTGTAAACGCGATATAAATGGTAATATAATACCTTGTGTATTGCCGCCAATGGATTTATCGCGAAACAATATAACTAGAGAATATAATTATCAACCTCAATTTCCAACGCCTCCTCATTTATATCCACCATATAATTATCCACCACCGCCATTTCATTATCCTCCATATCATCATCCACCACCGCCATTTCATTATCCTCCATATCATCATCCACCACCGCCATTTCATTATCCTCCATATCATCATCCATTTCAACCATACAATAGAGAATTAAGTAATGAAGAAACATTTTTTTCGCAACATTAAAAATGTAATTTTGTAATTATAAATTGTCATTTATTATGCTATAATTATTAATTATTTAGAAAAATATACTGATTTATTATATAATTTACTATTATATAATAAATGTCCATACAACAAATTACTTTTACGACCGAACAAAAAAGTGAAATTACAAACTATATAAATGATTATCGTGCGAAACATCAGTCACCGCCAATAATATGGGATGATACAATTGCCAGTTTTTCGCAACAATGGGCCTATTATTTATTATCAAATAATTTATTTCAGCATAGCGGTTCAGCACTTTATGGTGAAAATTTGGCATATTTTGAAGGTTACGGTAGTGATATTATTACATTATTAAAAAAAGCTGTAGACAATTGGTATAATGAAATTTCATTGTATGATTTTAATAATCCTGGGTTTTCATCAGGAACAGGTCATTTTACTTGTTTGGTGTGGAAATCTACAACGCGTTTTGGTATGGGTTTATCTATTAATACAATTGGAAACAAAGTAGATATTGTAATGAATACTTCTCCGCCTGGAAATTATCAAGGACAATTTCAACAAAATGTACTGCCTCCTATAACGCCGGCTCCAGCACAAACTCCAGCACCAATACCAGCACCAACTCCAGCACCAATACCAGCACCAACTCCAGCACCAATACCTGCTCCAAATAATAAAAAAACAATTATAGTTGCTTTATATAATATAATAAATTTGATACAAACAAATCAGCCAAAGGTTAAAATAATATCTTCTATTTATGACCTTATAAAATTAGTAAATAATTTACCAATTGTATAATAAAAAAAGTATTATAATTATACAAAAAAATAGCAACTAAAATTATATAAAATATAAAGTATATTTTACAAATAAATAATATAAAAAACTATAGTTTATATAGTAAAATGAATAATTTATTAATAGTATTTATTTGTCATGATACAGAAAGTATGTCTAAAGTTATAGGATATAATTATAATATAATTTTAGTAGGGGATAAACAAATAAAAGATGAATATTTACAATATCCAAATTTGACTATTGCTCGTGATTTACAATATAATATTGAAGAGGAAAAAAATTTATTAACATTTACAGCATGGTATGCTATTATTAAAAACAATTTATTTTCAGAATACGAATACATTTGTCTATTGGAATACGATGTCGTGTTTTTAAAAAATTTTGAAGAAATATTATATCAATTGATAAATTCTAATGAACAATCCAAAATAATTTCATTTATTCTTGGGTCAGTGTCAGAATTTTATCATAACTTTGATTTAGATATTGTAAATACATATTTAATAAATAAAGGTATAAATATTGATGTAAATAATATTTTGAATGAAATAACATATTGGGTTTCTACTACAAATCATTGCGTTCATAGAAAAGTTATCAACGATTTTGTTGACTGGTATTACCCTTCTTGTTTAGATATTCAAAAAACAGAGAATAATAAAATTGCTTTTTATCATGAACGAATGTTTTTTATTTATTTATTTTATAAAAAAATTAGAACTCAACATATAGGTGGTTTATTAGACCATCTTTTTATGAATTCACACGGATATTATTAAGCCAATCCAAATTTATCTTTCATAATGCTTTTTTTACTAGGACCTTTTTGACGTTCACTTTCGCGTTTTACTTTGTATACTCCAGAAATATTTTGATTAGGTTGAGTTGTTCCACCATAAATATTCATAATAAAATCCTCATTATCTTCATGAAGTTCAGGTAAAATACGAGTTAAAGGTTTATCTATAACCAATAACATATGTTCCGTTTTTAATAATTTTCTATATTCTTGTATAGTTAAATTACCATAAAACTTATCCAATAAAAAATAAGGATTAGGAGCGGGTTTGATATTTTTTTTATAATCATATACCTTACTATATATTTGATTTAATAAATGGTATCTTTCAAACTTCGTAGAATCATCTAAATTTTCTTTCATTAAATATGCTACAGCACATTCAGGTCTACAGAATGAACCATAACCAAATATTTGGTCATCATTTTCATATTTTGGAATATAACATGAAGGATTATCATATTCGTAAGTACACCAAAAACAAGCTGATTTTTTATCTGGATTACTGTTTTTGTATAATTGTATCTTTAATCGTTTTAATTTACTATTAACATCTTTAATATTTATATCATCGTGTTCTTCATTATTAATCGGTAATTCATCGCATATTTTCATACTACATGAATGACAAATATTAGAAACACTTGATAAATTTTTTGGTTCAAACTCAGCGTAAGCATAATCCTTTTTTTCAATAGGTTTTTCAATAGAATTATTATTATCAAATGATGCAAAAATAGAATTATCATTATTGTATGTTAATATACTTGGTGGTATGGTTGGATTATAAATCATCGGGTCACTTACCATTTGTTTAATATTTGTATTGTGGTCATTTAAATCTTGCATGGAACATTTTAAATGTAATACAATATTCGCAACTGAATGGTTTAAATTTATGGAATCCTGTTTTTTTGTTACTAATTTGCCCCCTTTTGGTTTTCTGCCTCGTTTTTTTGGTAATTGTGGCTCTGTATTGTTTTGAAGTATTTGTTCATTTTCTTCTAATGTAATTGTAATATTAACTGTTTCTGTATTTGGATTATTTTGAGGTATTACCTTTCTCTTGCGACCACGCTTCTTCGGTAATGTTGGGTCTATAGTAGTCGTCGGATTCATATTTAAACGATGTTCAAATTATTGTAAATAATGATTAATCCTTTTTATATTGTTTACAAAATCGTTTTTCGGAGAATATAATATTATATTATATAAAAAATACATAAAGAATAAATATAGTAATATTATGAACACTCGTTCAAATTTGGTCTTATAGTGTAGTGGTTATCACTTCAGACTTTGAATCTGAAAACCTGAGTTCGAATCTAAGTAAGACCTTATATTTTTTTACTTATATATAATAAGTAAAAAAATGTAATAAATACAAAATATTATTATGATAAATATAAATAACATTGTCTACAAAGCGGTTTATAATTATTAGAACCAATAACAATTTGTGCGGTTTCTTTTGTAACTCTACAAGAAAACAACCCCTTTTTCCCATTACGGCAATTTGAACAAAATGCGGTCAATTTATTAACTTTATCACAATAAGGTATTAAATCTAATAATTCTCCAAATTTTTCTCGTTTAAAATCGCCATCTAAGCCACAAATATAAACAATTTTATTATGATTTTCAACCATATCAATTACAATTGATTTCAGATTTTTAAAGAATTGTCCTTCATTAATTAATATAACATCCGCGTTTCGTAAAATATGATAATAATCATTAATTGAATTAGGTTCATTCCATAATGTTTCAATATTATGAGATAGAATACAAGGAATCATTTTATGGTCGTGAGTAGATAACATTGAATCATGATATCGTTTATCTTCCGCATAGTTAATAACTGCGACATTTTTGCCAATATAAGAATAATTATTATGAATTTGTATGATTTGTGTAGTTTTACCGGAAAACATTGGCCCTAATATTAATTCTAAATAACCTTCTTGTTGTTGTTGTTGTTGAATAGTGTTTGACATATTTTCTTGAAAAGTAGACATTTATTATTTATATATATTTACAATAACTATTGTTCAATTTTTATATTTTTATTTTACAAATATAATATAAAAGTTTCATTACAATAATATTATTCATATTAAGATAAAATATATAATGTCTACTTCTAATAAAACCAGTATACCATGGGTAGAAAAATATAGACCCAATCATTTTGATAATATTGTTTTATCCAATATTAATCGCACAATATTCAAAAATATTATTGAAAAAGATTATTTCCCAAATTTATTATTTTATGGACCGCCCGGAACTGGAAAAACAACAACCATTATTAATTTAATAAATGAATATCAAAAAAAACATAATCAAACTAATAAAGGATCTATTATACATTTAAATGCTTCAGATGAAAGAGGAATTGATATAATCCGAAATCAAATATATCAATTTGTTAAATCAAAAAATTTATTTGAAAAAGGTTTGAAATTTGTAATATTAGATGAAGTAGATTATATGACTAAGAACGCTCAACAAGCTTTAAAATACTTATTACAATCTACTAATTATAATGTTCATTTTTGCTTAATATGTAATTATATTAGTAAAATAGACGAATCTTTAAAAAATGAATTTATATGTATTAGGTTTAATCAATTACCAAAACAAGAAATATACAAATTTATTAAAAATATTACGATTAATGAAAATTTAAATCTATCAGATGGTGTAATTGAAACTATACAAAATAACTATAATTCAGATATAAGAAGTATGATAAATTTTATACAATTAAATCAAAATGTAAACGATTGGGAAACAAATATTATTACAAATGAAGTATTAGAAGAATTACATAAACTATTGAATAAAAATATTGACACTACTTGTGAAATTACACAATTCATACACAATTTGAGCATTCAATATAATACTGATAAAAAAACAATAATAAATAAATATTTTAATTATGTTATACGATATAAACCAGAATTAATAACAAACCATTTTTTAACTATAATAGAGAATATTATGCATTCTACTGAAGACAATATAGAACATATAATGAATTATTTTTCATATCACTTAAATAATTATTATAGAGGTGAAACTTTTTTGTAACAAAGGGTTTTGTAACAAAGGGTTTGTTAAAATACAATAAAATATAATAAAATATAATAAGTTTCTATTTATAAAAAATTGAATTTAAAATAAATACATTTACCAATAAATATAAAGAAATATAGTTATACTTATAAATCAATCTATGGAACAAAATTCAGTAGATGATGAATGGGCGTGTTTCTTAAATAATGAAATACTTAATAAAAATAAATCATCAAGAAAATCAAACGCCAGTATTATTAATACCAATAATATCAACACAGGTATAGAAAAAGATTGTGTTGATAAAACTGATGGTTTAAATAATATTGTACTTAACGAAGTTCCTATTTGTGAAGATTTATATATATCTACAAAAACAAAGGTATTATTCTTGAATCAGTCAATAGATATTCATAAAGTATTTTGGAATATACCAGTAACTGAATATTGGATACCAAAAGCAGGAATTGTAAAAAAACAAATAAAAATTGTATCAAAAAATAGTGAAGAATTCAACGAATACCAAAAAAAATTAGAAGGAATAAATTATTATGTAGAAAATATTATTAAACAAATTGATAATCCAACCGCTCGTCGTATAAAATTCAAAGATGAACGAAAAATTACAATTGGCATTTCAAAAAAAGATATTATGAATTGTAGAGGAAAAGTAAAAAATGCGTTTTATAATTGTTTTGCTATGATTTTACGTTTTGATTATGAAGGTTCTTTCCGCGAAATACATGTAAAAGTATTTAACACTGGTAAATTAGAAATTCCAGGAATTTTAAATACAACATTATTAGATATAGTAAAAGGAATGATACTTGAATATGTACAACCATATGTTGATACACAATTAGACTTTATTGAAAACGATTCTGAAGATAATGTTTTAATAAATTCTAATTTCAATTGTGGATATTATATCAATCGTGAAAGGTTACATTCTATATTAAGAAGCGATAAATACCGTATTGAAAGTGCGTACGACCCATGTAGTTATCCAGGAGTTAAATGTAAATTTTATTTTAATAATGAATTAGGCTTTGATACAGAATTACAAAAAGGTCATGTTAGTGAAAATGACCGAAATATGAAAATGACTGAATTATGCGATAACAAAAAATATACAGAAGTGTCGTTTATGATATTTCGGACAGGAAGTTGTTTAATCGTTGGAAATTGTAGTGAAAAGATATTGAAATTTATATTTGAATTTATTAAAAATATATTAAATAATGAATATCATAATATAAATATTGTAAATAATGATGCCGAAACAAAAATAAAAAAAACCAAATTAAGAAAAAAACAAGTGTTGATGACACAAGAATATTTTAGCGAAAATTTTGATAATTGAGTGAGATTTTATAATACTTGTTATATAATATTTTTTTATCAAACTATTATATAAATTATATGCCAAAACAAAATAATAATAATCCAACAACTGAAATTGCAATAGTAGCAATTACTACACACGGTTGCATACAGGTATATAAAGATAAAAAACATGATATTTTTGAACCTATTAGAATGGATACTATTGCTGGTATGGAAGTAATTTCATTAAATGTAGTAACTCCAAGTGTACCAAATTTACTACCTACAGAAGTAGTAGATAGCGCTATTAAAATTGTAAAAGATGAAACAACGCCTGAAAAATTTAATAATTCTACTACTAAAGAAAATATGGTTAAATTAGTTGGAAAAATAAAAAATGAATTAAAAAAAAATGATACACAACCGCAAGAAGTTGAAAATGAATTTAAAAATAAAAATGCTGAATATACAAATGATGAAGAAATAGTTGCTTACAGACAACATATTGATTCAATGTACACTATCTATGATTACTCTACAAGATTTCCTTTAAATAAACAATTTTATAGAGCAAATAACGATACTCTTGGTAAAATGTACGATTGGAAAATTATATTGTTATCCGACGAAAATGAACCAGATTTAATGGAAGAGCTACATCATAATATTTCAGCATTAAGAACTACTAAAACGAGAAAAGAAAATAGTATTATTTATTTAAGTGATATAATAAATTATTTAAGAGAAAAAGGGAAAAAAAAAGTTATTATTGTAGATTTTTCATGTAGCGTAATACGCCGTGGCGAATATGGAGTTGAGCCATCTCAAGAACGATATATAAGATTACAAGAAGTTAGAAAGGGAGGCAAAACAAAACGTAAAAGAGTTAACCGAAAAAGAAATAAACACCAAAGAAGAAAATATACAAGAAAAAATAGAAAATAATAAAATTATATTATACACAAAATATAATTTTATACAAACAACCAATTAACTAAATTTTTTGTGCTTTCTTCGTGGAATTTTTCTTGGAATGTATCATTCTCCACATAAAATTTCATTAAAAAATATTCATTTTTATCATCTTCATTCAAACTCATTACTCTCTTAGTTCTCTCTATTTTATGTAATATCTCATTTAATAAATCTTCATATTTACTATAATTCATAGTTATTTTTTGTTGTATCATATCCAAATATGAATTTGTTAAGTCTAATGAATCTATGCGGTGTAAATACCGATGTAAAAATGTATCACAAATTTTAACTCGGTTCTCAAATGTTATATTATTATTGTTCCAAAAAAATAATGTCTTTGTAAAGGTTGATATTTTTTTTAGCAATTCTCTTAAATCTTTTTCGTCTAAAGTTAAGTCTTCATCGTTCAATGTCATTATATTAGAAATTGTTGTTGATGAATTATTATGTTCTCCATCATAAATATCAAAAATGGTTTTCTTATATACGAACAATATAGCATCAATATGATTTAAATTTTGTAATAAATCAGATTTATGTATTTGTTCCATATATTCCAAATAATAAAAATAACACTTTTGAGAATAATAATACGCATGGTCAATATTTTTATTTTTTATTAATATATATTCAAATACACGATGAATGGCGTTCATACCTATAAATAAACTATTATTAGGATTATTTATATTTTTTAGGGTTTCATTTTGATTCATTAAATCAAAATACTCTTTAATAATTAACGCAAATTTCAGTATTACTCTATTTTTGAAATATTTTGTGTTCGCCATCGTTTTTATATTATGATTATATTTTTTTTACAATATAATTATAATATTTTAGATTTTCTACCATTTCATATCAAATTCAATATTTTTGAACGATACTTTACCATAATAATAATTATTAATTGATAACAAACTATACAATAGATTTTTTGATTTTACTTCTTTGAATGTAACGCTACAATTTTTTAATATATAATTTTTAAATGTTGTTAAATCATTGTATTCACTATCGTCACTAACTATTGCTAGCCACCCTTGTTTATAACAATCATTGTAAATAATTTTGTTTGTATCTTCTTTTATACCACTACTTGAATACACAGCTATAAAAACACTATTCCCATTTGTTATTTTTTCACCAAAAAACCAATTATTGTTAATAAATTTTAATTCATTGTCAAAACCGCTCCAATTCAAATATACTTTTAAATCTAATTTACTTTTTGAAGTAGTATTTTTTATTAATTCACCTGGATTATACATTATCATAATGACATTTTCTTGCTGTTTTATACAAGGCAAATGACTATTTCCAATTGCTTCAGGTAAATCACCAAAAGTAGAAATTCTACCAGATTGGGTGAAAACGGGTATACCTCCCACATTTGCTACCCAAGGAAATTGTTGTGCTCCTAATTTTCCTCTATTATAATTATCTATAGATGTTAACGAATAATAATTATGATTATAAATATGATATTTAATATCACATAATGGAGAACCTCCAGTAAAATCACTGAAAGTTTTAGATGTTGATACAACCAATGGTTTTGGAATAATTTTTAATATTGTTTCATAAGGGTCTAATTTGAAATGTGCGTGACCCCATAAATTATAATCGTTGATTAATTTTATTGTATCATCTATATTTTCGCTATTAAAATAATTACCAGCGCTCCATTGAAATATTGTTCTATCTATTTGTGAAAGATTTTTATAAATTTTTTTGAATTCATCATCAGAATGACTTATTTTATAAACTTTGTCATATTTTGTATGATAATTTTTAATATAATCATCTGTGGGTTCAAATGATGTTGTAGCAAAAAAAGCCCCTGCTGGACTAATGTTTTTTTCTTTACAAAGTCCTGTTAATAAATATAGCAATTTATTACAATTGTTATCAACTGTTGATAATTTACAACGACTATAACAACGACCAGACGCACAATATAGCGTTCCATTTAAAATAATTACTTCAGCAAACTGTTGTAATATTAGTTCAATACATTTTTTCGCTTTATTTTTTATTTCAATATTGTTTGTAAAATCGTATATGTTTAATAAAGCATTAAGAGTATACATATTATAGACTTGTGATAAAAACTCATAGTAGTAATATTTTATTTTTGCATCTAAAAAGTTATGTATTAATTGGTCGCAATGGTCATGTACTATATTATTGTATTGGTTCCATAAATGCCAAGAAGATAAATAACAAATCATATGATTTTCACTCCAAAAACATTCAGAAGTTTCGTTTTTGGATAACCAAAATTGTTGTTCTTTAAATAATTCAAATAACGTATTAGATAATATTTGGGTTTGTTCAACAGTATTTTGTTTTGTCAAATACAATATTCTGATAAGTAATAACATTTCAAAATCATTGTCTTTTTTTGCTTCTTTATTTTTTATATAATCATTGATACAATTATTAAGAAGAACAGGATTCATAATTTCATTATCATACGCTTGTAATGCTAATGAATTTACATTAAAACTTTCTTTATTATTATTAATGTAAATGCGGCGGCGGGCTTCAAATGTACTCATTATACTTTATTATAATATAATTATTTTTACAAATTTTTTTGTTATGAGTATTATTTTTTAATTTTTAAATACTTTAGGCAAACTTGAAAAAATGGGAAAAAAATATATAAAAATCAAAATAAATTAATTTTTTAAAAATAGATTTAAAGTAAAAACGGAAATATAAAATATAATTTAATTCATATAAAAATGAGTAAAGTACCTTCTCAAACTGGTTCTGCGCAACCAACAAATTCGCAATCACAACCTTCTTATAGATTGCCAGAAACTACCACACTTACACACGCAGCAAAATTATCAATTGTTGAAGATAAACCAATTATGATGGATTATTGGACAAATTCTCTTAGTAAAACTGTTCTAATTGGCGTAAAAGATAATCAAGAGAAACTATTAGTAAAGAGTGAAGAAGAATATACAAGTCCAATTTCTAAAATTTACAAAGTTGGTAAAGAATATATTATTATGACTGAGAATTCTATTTATGTCGTTGATGTTGAAATACCAACAAAGCGTATTAGTTCTTAAATGATGAGAAAATATTTTTGTAAATGATTTAAAAAATCAATCAAATAATATGTAAAATAAACATGTTACATATTATTTTTCCAGCGTTATCCAGTTGGTTATATTTGAAAATATCAAAAAAATCTGTTCAAACAATATCACCAACATTTGTAAAATTTGTTTCAATAATACATAATACCTTTTTACATTTATTTAGTTCTTATGTATTTTGTAATTTATTATTGACATTTTATTTTAATGGTATAACTGCTGGAAGACAACTTTATTTTCAAATAGAATATGTTGATAAAATAGTTTTCTTATTTTATTTATCCAAGTATTATGAATATATAGATACTTGTTTGATATATGCTAAACAAAAAGAACCCATTTTTTTACAAAAATTCCATCATATGGGTGCTGTCTTCATATGGCATCTAGGATATATTTACAAATTTGATGGAATTGTATTTGCTACTTTATTGAATTCGGGAGTTCATAGCTTTATGTACTTATATTATTTATTAACGATTGTCAAAACACACTATATAGATATAAGCAAATTAAAAAAATACAAAATATATTTGACATCATTACAAATAGCGCAATTGGGTTATGGTTGTTTTGCGTTACCATATTATTATTATAATTTAGAAACTACCCAAAATAAAATAGTAATATGGATTTGTGATATTTATATTTTTATCTTAATTGTACTATTTTTTCAATTTATGATAAAGAGTTATTTTACTCGGAAAAATGATAAAAAAAGACATAGTGTATAATATTGTAAATAATATTTTATATTATATCTTAAATAAATTTGTAGCAATCATATGACTTGTATATTCATCATTGATTATATTTTCCAATAAATAATATTTGAATATTTTTCTATTTATAACATTTTCATAAATATTTTCATTTTGTGGTTCATAAATATCATATAAACGTAATATGCGAATAACTGGTGCTTGAAAATTTGGATCATTTTTCAACAATTTTATAAATTTTGCTGAAATATCATTGTTCATACCAATGAATCGCACTATTTCTTTAGTAATAAATTCTGGTTGTTCTTCATTATTTGTATTATTTATTATATAACCTTTTGTATTTATATAATAAATTTTGTTTTCTTTTAACTGATTATAATCCGTTATTAGTTTCATTTTGTTATATTATTATAATATTATATTATTATCTTATAAATGGTGAAGTAAATAACATCAATTTTTTTATAAAATATCTTTTAATGCGACTATTTGTTCAGTAGACAAAGTTTCAGGAAATTGTATAATAAATTCTATTATTAAATTACCTGTAGTGTTTTCTCGTGTCATTCCTAAATTAGGTACAACACGTTTATAATCAGGTTTAATAACAGTAGGATTATTCATATTATTCAAACATAATAATTTTCCATTTAAATGTGGAATATCAAAAGAGAACCCACATAATGCTTCTTTCAACGATAATTTCTTTTGTAAAAATAAATCTAACCCTTGTCGTTTAAAAATACTATTATTAGTGATTTTTACTTTTATATGTAAATCTCCTTTTAAGTTCTCATTAATGATATTTCCTTTTTCTTTTATAACCAAAGTATCGTTTTCATCAATTCCTGGTGGTATATTGATAATAACTGTTTCTATTTCATTAATTTTCATATTATTAATGACTGTCCATTTTTCTATTTCAACTGGTAAAGAAACTCCTTGGAAACATTGTTCTAATGTAATTTCAACTATTTGGTTAATAGGTGGTGGCGGTTGTGGTCTACTATTAAAATTGGTTGAAAATTCAGCATGAAACCCACCTGGACCATTATGGAATATTCTAACACCTGGCATTCCATGCATGCCATTCATTTCACCCATACTATGCATTTTATGAATTCCTCCAAAACCGCCTCCAAACATCATATTAAAAATATTATTAATATCATTAAATTCATCCATTCCTTGAAATGGGTTCATATTACCTTCTCCAAATTTTAGTTCATGGTCGTGTTGCTTTCTTTTTTCTGAATCACTTAAAATTTCATATGCCTCATTAATATATTGAAATTGTGTAGTAGCTTCTGGGTCAGGGTTTCTGTCTGGATGACATTTCAAAGACAATGTACGAAAAGCTTTTTTAATTTCAACATCACTAGCATTTTGTTCTACTCCAAGAATTTCGTAATAATTTTTCATTGTTATTAATATAAATACTAATAAAATATATTTATTAAATCATTTTTATTTGAATATATTTTTAACATAGTAAATAAACATAAACAATAAATATGAATATATTTATTTATGAATAATATAGAAAAGTATAAACAAAACGATTATAAAGAAATAATAAATGAAACCAGTACTACATTTATAAATAAATACAAACCTTATTATATTCAAGATTTTTATATTGAACCAAAATTAATTTCAGTTATAAAATTAATGTTTGAATTGAATAATTTAAATATTTTATTTGTAGGCAATTCTTGCTCTGGTAAAACCACATTGCTATATGCTTTGATAAGAGAATATTATGGTCTTAATAAAAATGATGTTATACCAGAAAACAATATTTTATTTATCAATAATCTGAAAGAACAAGGTATACATTATTTTCGCAATGAAATGAAGACATTTTGTCAATCGCATAGCAGTATTTTTGGAAAAAAAAAATTAGTAATTATAGACGATATTGATAATATCAACGAACAAAGCCAACAAGTATTCCGCAATTATATAGACAAATATAGTCATAATATACATTTTATATCTGTATGTTCAAATATTCAAAAAGTAATTGAAAGTATACAATCCAGATTACAAATTATAAAAATATCGCCACCAAGCAACGAGCAAATTAACAATATAATGAACAAAATAATTCAACAAGAAAATATAGTTATAGATGAAAAATCCAAAGAATATATATTATTGATTACAAATGGTTCTATTAGGAATATTATAAACTATTTAGAAAAAATGTATGTTTTAGGAGAACCAATAACCATTGAATTATGTAAAAAAATTTGTTCCAATATTTCATTCCAAGAATTTGAAAGTTATATTTCATTGTTAAAACAAAATAAATTAAACGAAGCGATAAAAATATTGTATGACATTTACGACTATGGATATTCGGTAATAGATATATTAGATTATTTTTTTTCCTTTGTAAAATTGACATCAATTGTAGATGAAGAAACAAAATATAGAATTATTCCATTCTTATGTAAATATATAACTATATTTCACAATATTCATGAAGATTGTATTGAATTAGCATTATTTACAAATAATTTATCTAATTTAATTTAGTAATATAATTGAAATAAATGATTATTAAAAAATTATTATATGATTATTTAGTAACCGGGGGTTATTCAAAAAAAATGACAAAACAAATTTTCAAAAACGCAGTTCCAAATAATCTTTTCTATTCATTTTTAGAAAAAATATGTTTAAAAACAGAAAAGTATTATTTGGTTGATATGAATGCTTTTAGAAAAATGTTATTCTATAATTATCATTCTGAATTTTGCGAAACAATCAAAAATTATTATCATTTATCTAAGCAATTTTATCTTGAACGAAAAATGACTTATAATTCATTTACTACCATATTAAGACAAATATGTAAAAATAATAATATAATGTTTACATCACAAATAAAGTATAATGAATCTAAATATAATATTGATTATTTAATTTACTTTTCATTAGAAAGGGGATAAATAAAATACAATTATACTATATATTTTTTATTATAATATGTTTAGCTCAAATAAGATGAACCAATATTTAATGATGTTTGGGATTGTAGTAATTTGTAGTTATATAGGTAATAGATTAAATCAAAGTTTTCAGAATAAAGATGAATATGATTTAATAAAAAAATATTTATTGAATGATTCGCCATTATACGGGTTTAATCGTCCAAAATTATGGATACATTCAAAATATGAAAAAAACGCGCGTAAATGGAAAGATTTTTATTCAAGAAATACTACTGATTTAAACCAACCTTATATACATTTGACTATTAAAACAATTATTAATCATTGTGGAAATGACTTTAATATTTGTTTAATTGATGACGATACATTTAGTAAATTAATACCTTCTTGGGATATTGATTTAACTAATGTAGCTGAACCTATGAAATCCCAATATAGAGAACTTGGTATGATGCAGTTATTATATTATTATGGGGGAATGGTTTTACCTAATTCTACAATATGTTTAAAAAATTTAAAAGAGTTTTATAATGAAGGTATTTTAGGAAATAAACCTTTTGTTTGCGAAAATATTAATAACACTATGAATTTATTAAAGCAAAAACAAAAATTATTATTTATACCAGATATTTCTTTTATGGGATCACCTAAAAACGATGAAACAATAAAAGAATTGATTGAATTTATGAAAAAAACATACAGCAGCCCTCATTTTTCAAGTGAAACTGATTTCTTAGGAGTTACTTCACAATGGTGTATTGAAGCAATACAACAAAATAAAATGAACTTAATACTAGGTCAACGAATTGGAGTAAAAACTCAAAATCGTAAACAAATACTATTGGAGAATTTAATGGAAGAAGATTATTTGGATTTATCAAATGATACTGTTGCTATTTATATTCCAAGAGAAGAAATATTAAATCGTCCAAAATATCAATGGTTTGCTGTTTTGAGTGGCGAAGAAATATTAAAATCCAATATGATAGTATCAAAATATTTACAGGCTTCTATTATTGATAGTACAAACGAATATCATGCTCCTACTGAAATGAAGAGTGTAGTAGCCATATAATATATTTATTATTGCTTTCATAATAAATATATTTTGTATAAAAAATTGAAATTTCGAAACAAATAATATTAGAAATAATAATAAACAATAGTTGATTATAATATTTACAAATGGAAAATACTATAATATTCTCAAAACCGAAGGTTAAACCAAAACTAAGAATAGTTGATAATATTATTCAATCCGCTACTAACTCATCAAAAAATAATAATGATATCAAAAATATGGAAGGATTACAATATTTATTAACTATACCAAATAATTCTATTGATTTAATCTTAACAGACCCGCCGTATATAATATCAAGAGATAGTGGGATGAATGAACACTATAATAATGTTAAATCAAATGAAGAAAATAACATTGAATTTGTAAAAACAGAACAAGACTGGGATATTTACAAGAGAGATAATAATATTACAGATGATGAAAATAAAGATAAATATATGAAATATGGTTCTATATATGGTAAAAAATATTGTGTAAAAACAGATTATGGTGATTGGGATAGTGAATTTACAATGGATATTTTGGAAAAATTTATTAATGAATATTATAAAAAATTAAAAAAAGGCGGAACATTGATTATATTTTTCGATTTATGGAAAATTTCTTATTTAAAAGAATTAATGGAAAAATATAAATTCAAACAAATACGATTTATAGAATGGATTAAAACAAATCCTCAACCAAGAAATAGTAAAATAAATTATTTAACCAATTGTAGAGAAATTGCGTTGATAGGTATTAAAGATAGCAACCCGACATTTAATAGTAGTTATGATAACGGAATTTATAATTATCCATTACAAGGTGGCAAACAACGGTTTCATCCAACCCAAAAAAGTTTACTATTATTTGAAGAGTTGATAAAAAAACATTCTAATGAAAACGACACAATTTTAGATACATTTTTAGGCGCGGGAACCACCGCAATCGCTTGTAAAAATACGAATAGAAAGTTCAAGGGTTGCGAAATTTCAAAAGAATATTATGACAAAATAATAGAAATTATGGAGACACAATAATTTTCCTTTTATTTATTTTCAACTTTATTTCATTTATTATTGGAATGGTATAAAGTGAATAATAACAAATTTTTTTATTAAATTCAATTGGGTCATACCAATAAGTATCATTTTTTGTAGTTATGTCATCTATTATAAATGCCTTTTTTTCCCACGGAAATTCAAAAGGAATTATTTTGTATTTTTGTAAATTTTTGGCTGAATATATTTTGTTATTTTTGATTTCATTTTTACATATTTGTCGTTTTTGTAAATTACAATGATTACATAATGGTTGAAAATCAGATATATCTTGTGAACTTATATCTAATACTTTATTATCGTTGTATAAATCATTTTTATGGTCAGTTATAATATCACTACTTGAGCCACAAGAAACACAACTATTTTTTTTTATTTCTATATCAATGTTTTTTTTGATTGGGCGTTTTGTTATGTTTAATCGTTTTGAATGAACAAAAATACCAATTATTCCTTTCATATTTTGGTTCTCTAATCTAAATTGATTTATCAAATCTTCTGGAACTATTATTTCAATATCGTTCTCAGAATTGATTTTTATTTTATTATTATATATAGAAATATAATTGAATTTTTTATTTGCCCATCTATCACCAATACCATTATTCCCCCAGTCTAATTTTTTATATTGTTTTATTTCATTCCTTGAAATAATTTCTGTAAAATTATTTGATAATCGTCTAACTATATTTTCCATACTATTCGTGTCATTATCTTGGTTTTCTTGGTTTTCTTGGTTTTCTTGGTTTTCTTGGTTTTCT
>Ga0214923_10003346_pt1 | contig 20150 bp, 20 predicted proteins | sample LL1510_MetaG_FD_177993 | JGI IMG/M metagenome (GOLD analysis project Ga0214923, IMG submission 177993) | Freshwater microbial communities from Lake Lanier, Atlanta, Georgia, United States - LL-1510 | ecosystem: Environmental > Aquatic > Freshwater > Lake | place: USA: Georgia | collected...
TTTTCCCTTAACGGTGAAATGATTAGTTTTAAGCCTTGATTTTGAACTGTTTGAAGTATCTCTTGGAAATGAGTTTTCCGCCAAGAAAGCAGGAGTAAATAATGCGGAATTTTTTCTACCAGTGTCTGAAAATTTTTTTGCGCGTTCGAAATTTTCTTTTCCCTTAACGGTGGCATGATTGGATGTAGACATTGATTTTTGTAAATCCTTCAAAGTAATTCTTGAATCTGAATTTCTCATAGGTAAAGCATTGATAAATGATGCGGATTTTAATTTTGATCTATTCAATTTTAATTTTGAACGATTCAAAGAATTATTTCCAGTGCTCAGTTCCTTCATATGCCTTAGCAAATCTCGTCTCACCGTGGCTTTGGTTTTTAAGTTTAAGCCACTCGAAGAATTATTAAAGAGTTCTGACAACTTATTTCTAGGTCCCCCCATAGCTGAAGGACCAACTCTGGATTCAAAATCAAATAATGGATTACTAGAATTCATCTGATTTTGACGCATATTTATTTTGCTACTCAATTTAAGACTTAATTTATTTACTGATTCATTAGTAGAAGGTAATTTACGAAATCTGTTAAGAATATCTTCTAAATTAAATGTTTCAAACCCTTTTTTTGAATGCTCTTTAAATAAATGATATGTTTTTTGATGTATGTTAATAAATATTCTGTGCATATCTTGTGTTGAAATGCTTACTGGAAAATCAAAACTTTCTTCGTTTCCTGCCACAAATATTTTTAATAAAAATATACAATTATCATCTACACAACTAAAACCTCCTATACATGAACTAAACGTTTTATAGGTTGTATTTGTAAATAAATTTGTAGAATTTCTTTTATTTGTTATTGAAGAAAATTCTTTTAAAGCTTCCAGTGCACTTGTCTCAGATAATTTTAATTCAGTAAAATGCACACTTATATCTCGATCCGAATTATTCTTTGACCTTAAAACAGTTGCACAATCTCCACATCTTGGTAAATTAATCGGAAATGATGCACAATTAGTTGAAGAAATATTTAAAGCATGTGCAAACATTGCTGTATGAAATTGACTCGCTTTTAAATTCAAATCTATTTTTAGCGAACTACGTCTATTTTCTGAGAGGATTGAATTATAAGAAATTTTATATGCAAATTCATTACATAAACTAAGAGTCATTGAAACAATTATCATACCTATACCATTTCTATTAGCTTTTAAAATATCCTTACTAGTCAAATATTTAGAAACAAATTGAAAATATAGTCTAATATACATTTCGACTATCTTTGTATCAAAAACTTCTCCTCGTCGTATTGGTGGATTTAGTTGATTACATAAAATAATTTTTAAAAATCTTAATGGTAGTCCATGAAAACTATCACCATAACGCCCAAATTGATCTTGAAATAATTTATCAATTAAGTCAATCCAATTATATTTATGAAAAACTCTGTTCTGGACAGATTCCATTAATTCTAATGATTCAACACTATATCCTAAATAAGATCTGTTAGAATTATTTCGATTCATATAATATTTAATAATATTTTATTTACTTACCAATAGAAAAATTATTGTAATAAATTTGTTAAATTCCAAAATATTTAGAGCATTTTTGTGGAGAAAAATATTGATGTTATCCCGGATGTTTTATGCAATAGTAGCTGCGTTATTGTGAGTTATTTTGAATGGTTACAAAACCACTAGAATGATTATTGGAGTTTATGTAATACATGTAAATTATGTCCCATAGAAATATCAGTAGTTGTGATTATTTCATCTGGGTCAATTGATGTATTTCCACCGATAACAGCCCGATTCCCGATTTATAGATTATTACACCCATTTATATTGCTACATACGGTTAAATTTTTACATATTGATACTGATTTTGTAAAAAAAATATTATCATTTATTACTTTTTTTCATTTGACATATCATATAATACTTTTTATTTTTTAAATATTCATCTTTGCTTTTATAAATACATCACAATTCATTTCATGACCGTAATATTGTATTGAATGTTTCTTGCATACTTTAATACAATTTCCATATCCACAAAATGAATCCCAAACAACCAATTTACAATGTTCATTTCTATTCATTGAAAATATACGCTCATATAATTCTTGTGGTCTATCAATATATTTAACAATATCATTCTTTTCTTCAAAATATATCTCTTCATCCCAAATATTTATTCCATCATACGGGCAATATTGACATTGAATAATACTGTATTCAATATCAATATCAAATAATTTACTTAGTTTATCCCAATGTTCTTGCGATGGAATAATATTTCTACGATTCTCTCCACAATATAATGACCAATATCCACCACCCTGACCAGTTCCCGATAAATAAATATTCATATCTTTTGGAGTTAACTTATTCTCTTGTTGCTTAGATAATAATAATGTCTTAACTTCCTTAACATGATTCCTTGTAAAAACCATAACACAATCTACAATAGGAGTCATCTTTATAATTTCTCTATTCTTTTTATAGGTGTTATGTTTGCGATTTTTTAAAAAATAATAAGTATCCTCCAATTCAAATTTATACTGTTTAATTATTTCAATTAATTTATAATTTTCTTCAAATGCTCCAATCAAAAAAAAGATTCCAGTCCTTTTTAATTTCATCGCAACAATATTCATATATAAATTAAACCAGTCATAATATTCTTTTTGTGTTTTCCAATTATTAAGAAGTCTATCATTAATATTTGAATATTGTGGAGGATCACAAATTACCATATCCAAAAAACTATTTAGTATTTCCTTTCCTCTAACAATTGCATTTGCATTCTCAATTGTATTTAATTTTATAGAGTCTTTTTTCATTATATTTTATATGGATTATTTTTTTTATATTATAATTTATGCGTAAAGTAATTAGTTATTGTATATGGGGTGATAATAAATTATATAATTACGGAGTCTATGAGAATGCTCTTTTATTGAATAAAATATTTCCCGATTGGTATATGGTCGTGTATTACACAAAAACTGCTCTTATAAAAGTTATTGAAGAACTAAATAAAATAAATAATGTTGAATGTATTCCTGTCAATTTACCAAATCATCCCAGAAATTCAATGCTACGATTTCTCGCTGGATTTAATAAAAATAATGACGTTGTTATTTTTCGTGATGCGGATTCAAGGCTTATTCAAAGAGACGCAGAAGCAGTTAAAGAATGGTTGGATAATACAAATAAAAGTATTCATATTATACGTGATAATATAACTCATAGAAAAATATGCGCAGGACTATGGGGAGTAAGAAATCGCATAATGTGTAATAAAGATATAATCTCAAAATATTATGAATACTTTAATTTATTAGATTCCAAATGGACAATTGATGAGAAATTTCTCAATCAAGTTATTTATCCAAAATATATAAATGACGCAACAATACATGCTGAATTCAATTGTAATGAAGAATCTGCAACTGTTTTTCCTGATAGTTCTGTTTCAAGAAAAATAGACGGTTTTTGTGGGATGACAAATGGAAAAACATTAAATGCATTCAAGCAATTTAATGAAGTAGTTGTTGTTCATAAGAAAGAAAGATGTTTATGATTTTTGTAATATTTTATTTAATTTATTTTGTATTTCTTCAATTGTTTTAAGTTCTTTATTTGATGAAGTTTTTTATATTTTAATAAATTATGTATCTAGGATTGTTTCTGACTATGTCAGAAACAACCGTACAGAATAAAACACAGAGTGTTTTATGTATCTAGGATTGTTTCTGACTATGTCAGAAACAACCGTACAGAATAAAACACAGAGTGTTTTATGTATCTAGGATTGTTTCTGACATAGTCAGAAACAACCGTACAGAATAAAACACAGAGTGTTTTATGTATCTAGGATTGTTTCTGACATAGTCAGAAACAACCGTACGACCAGATCACGTACAATAATGATTGTATTTTTTTATAAAAAATCTGTTTTTTTATAAAATGAAAATTTTTTTATTGAAAAAATGAAAAATTATAGTTTTCATGAAAAAGTTTTTTACAACAAATGATTGTTGTTTATGAATACAATTTTTGACTACATTGTACGCGCCATGCAAAGTTTTCAGAAAAGGAACCACCAGATCCGCCATGTAAAGTACGTGGTTAATAAAAAAATGGTCGCGCTGTTTGCGTAGTAATCATTTTTTGTTGATTCTGACTGACTATGCAAAAAATAGAGGTAAAAAATGGGGATCAAAAAGCATGGGTCATGATAGTCCGGATCTGGTGGTTCACTTTTGCTTAAAAATCATGATAATCACGTGATAGGATAATTATTGATTTTTCTGCTTTGCATGGTATTTTCATTTTTTGGAAAATGGAAAAAATGAATTTTTATGGTAGTCTGTATGGTATGTACGTTTTTTTCCCCCTGGTTTGGATCATTACGATAAGCAATTTTTGGCATTTTGCATGGTCAGTCAGTTTTATTTTTGGAGCATTCATATATGGTAGTGGAGCGTAGTAATTTTCGAAAAACGTTATGAAATTGAACATTTTTTACATGGAGGAGTAATAAAATTATGTAAAAAAATGAAAGTTGTTGCGTAGGAGGGTTTTTTGGGTTTTTAGGAGGACTACGTTCGGTATTACGCAAAAAATGACCTTTTTTTAAAGGGTCTACTACCATAACTCAAAACCATAAAAAATTGGTCATCATGCAAGGGAGGCTCTTAAAAAAATTATGGTAGAAACCATCATGCTACGGAACAACGTGGAACCAACCGCCCTATGCTACTACGCAAAAAAAAGTCGGATTTTTATAAATGTTTACATGGTATATCATGTAAAATTATTAAAAATCGAAGGAAAAAATAATGTCGCTTACATGGGCTGACCATGTAATTTGGATTTTTAATATTGATATGGTAGTTTTGTCTACCATATTTTTCAGTTTTTTTCATTTTTTGAAATATCTGGGAGATGCCATGTTATTTCATATTATATTAAACTTTGGTCGTTCTCATCGTGGTCTATTACCAATTGTTTTCCACGGATAATTTATTTTCACATGGGATTTACCAGACGTTTTTTGATATTTTTAGGTTTTTAACAAAGTAGACCACGTCATTTTTTTAACTATTTGAAATATCCGATTTTTACGTAGAGAGTGATTTTTTATAAAAATATGACTACCATAAAATATTTTATGGTAGGAAAAATATTTTATGGTAGGAGTCATTATGTTTTTGGATGTTGATCCGGTAGGAATTTTTCATGGTAGTCAGAGGTTTTTTTGATAAAAATGACTTTTTTTAGACTATGCAAGATTTTTTTTTGATTTTTCAAATTTTTTTGTCATGTAAAAAGATTACCATGAGCGTTTTTTATGTTTTTTCGTGATTTTTGCGTGGGATTTACAATGTTTGCGACTTTTAATTGATTTTGATGTATATGATTGACCACATACAACCGAAAGTAGTGATTTTTGAATGGGAAAATTAGAAAAAAATGCGTAGTTGGTTTTTTTGCTAAAAAAAGTATGTTCACTTTTTTATGAAATTGTTGATTTTCATAAAAAATTTATGAAATTCATAAAAAAATTATGAAATTTATAAAAAATTTGTAAACTCTTCAGAATCTGGTCGTTCATGAGGGGTTTTCATAAAAAATTCATAAAAATTTATGAAATTTTTATAATTTTTTTATGAAAATCTGGACTGATGGAGGATAAACTGGCGAGGTTGTCTTGTGATTATGCAAAACCATTTTTTGAAGCCGGAATTGAAAAAAAGCATGATAAAATTATGATTTTTTCATTTTAGATTTTTAATGTTCTATTTTAGCGTAGGAAACAAAAACTTAATTTGTCATTTACTATGCAATTTTGTTCCTTTTTATAATAGAAAAAATAGACCTACCATTGATTATCATGCGTTTATAACATTTATCTGGAATTTTAATGAAAAAACAACATGGTATTTACGCTATTTTTTTCGAGTTAAAAAATCATCGTAATCATTTTCATGGGAAAAAGTATGTTCATGTTTTTTTGATGATTTTTTACATAACAGATTTTTTGAAGTTATAAAAATCATTACGCAAAAAGAGTAGTTGTTATTTTCTATGGTAATAACCATTACGTAAATGATGGGTTTGATTACAAAAATGCTGTTTTTTACATAGTAAAATGATGTTTTTTACATAGTAAAATAATATTTTTTTTGAAAAATTGCAGTTTTATTACCATAAACCCCACGATGCATTTTTTGGTTTAAAAAAACATTTTTTTTAGCGTAATGATTTTTTGACGTTTTTTTGCATTTTTTTATTTTTTACATGATAAAATGTATTTTTTTGTAATTTTTTCATTTTTTTAGTTTGGATTTTTATAAAGTTATGGTAATAAAGCGTAATAAAAATGGGTGTTAAACATGTGATTATTATCGTAATAGCCCATGCTCGTCTACCAGAAAAAAATTTTAGATTTTTAATAATGTTGCGTAATAAACCACGTTAAAAAAAGTATGTTCACTTTTTTAATTTGATTTTTGACTATTTTTGATTACGATACGCTCGGATTTTTAATAATTCAAAAAGTTGCGGCGTAATGAGACTACGCTTTTTTTAAAGCAAACATCAATATCCGACGTTTTTTAATCCCATGCTAAGACTTCCATGATTTTTCGGATGGGATTAATTTTTTCGATACATGCTGACCATGCTATTTTTTCATAAAAAAAGGCCCTACGCTCTTTTACATGTATTTTCATACATGCTCAAAAAGACCATGCTTTTACATGATTCAAACTGAGTAGTAGGTCGACTTTTCTCCCATGCAGTTTACATGGAGACTATGCAAAATGAAAAAGGCTTGGTAATAATGGGACTTTTTTTTTCGGTGACGGTGGTTCTCGTAATGATTTACATGGTAATTTATAATGATTTGATTTTCAACTACGCTGTTATTACCATGAGACTTATAGTCTCTACCATAGCTTTTTACCATGCTATTTTTCCATTTTCGTGCAAAGTATGTTCACTTTTTTGACGTTTTTTCCCCATGCTAAGCGTAGTAAACTCATTTTTTAGCATTTTTGGGTCTTTTTTCTTACATGGTGCTTACTATGCTTTTGCGTGGGGGTGTTTTTTTTACAAGCAATGTTCCTCATGTTAATCCATGTAAAATAATGCTAATTTTCGTATACCTCTCGCCCATGTGTTTTTTGACTTTTTCATTTTTTCATTTTTTTCATTTTTTTTTCATTTTTTTTTCATTTTTTTACAATATTATCGTATACCCCTTTTTACCATGCAACGTAATAAAAACATTTTAAAATATTCCCGTTTTTTTTAGTTCATGGTAAGGGTTTCCATGTAAACTTGGTGGTTCATAACTTTTTTATACTTATTTGATTAAATTTTTTTTATTGTATATTGTAAAACATATAAAACTATACTATACATTAAAATATTGTAAAAATAACATTAAAAATCTAAAAAAAAGACAATTGTTGTAAAATCATCAAAAAACACTCGATGCTTAAAATGGTTTTCAAAATCCTAAAATAACTTTAGAAGCGACTTTAGACTCTGGAGGGTATAGCCCTATTTGAAAATTTTTTTTCCCCCCCTCATTTTTCCCGGTTTTTGGTAGCAAACTGAAAAGTGGTTTTGGTGGTTCATCCATGTAAAACAACATGGTTTTTTAAAAGAAGGGTAAAAAAACCCATTACGCAGAAAATATTAAGCTTTTTTTAAGCTTTTTTTAAGCTTTTTTAAGAATTTTTAAATATAAACTATTATTTAGAATGCTCGTTTAATCATCAAAAAATAATATATTCATTATATTATGGTCTGTTATGAATGTAGCAAATGTGGTAAGACATTTAGGAAGAAGTCAAACTATTTAATTCATCAATTACGGAAGTATGAATGCAATGCCCCCTCGGTCGAAAATCATCATGCTATTTTACATGATGACCCCACCTCGGACCAACCTGGAACAATTTGCGTTGAAAATGGAACCGTCGATTTAGACGACCTTCCGATGGAAAAACCATCTGAAAAACAGGATTTTACCCCAAAAATCGTCCATGCAACCACGATAAGTCTTAAAAATTTAGAATCTGGAATAAACGAGACTACGCTGGAATGCTACCACTGCCGAAAAAAGTACAAAAATCGCAAGAGTCTTGTAAGACACGTAAAAATCTGTAAAATGGTTGAAAATTTTAACAATACTGTCGCTAATAACCAAAATGGGGCTTTAGTACCCTCTGAAAAGAAAATAATTAATAACAACATGACCACTATAAATAATAATCAAGTCATAAATAACAAAAATACACAGAATATCATCTATGTAGATAATCGAACATGTTCTGATACCAAATTAAAACCGTTCGGTAAAGAAAATCTCGGTTTCCTTACAGAAGCTTTTCTACAAAGTGTAATAATTGAACCAGAAGAAGGTATCCTTCGCCTCATTGAGAAAGTTCATTTCAATAAAGATGTTCCAGAAAATCAAAATATCCAAATCAAAAACAAAAAAGAACCATATATTGATATATTTAACGGTAAAAAATGGGAAAAACAAGACAAGAAAACCGCAATCCAAAATATTATAACTACCAAAAAAGATATCATGGATGACTTCGTAGATGAATATGATGAAACAAAATTAATCAATAAATTTGTCAAAGAGAATTACGATACATTCTCAAAAATGCTAAATGAATATATTATGCATACGCTTGATAGCTATGATGAACGTGTCAAGTCTCGCGTTTTAATAAAATGTATGAGCTTTTACAAGGAAATCTGTAAACAAGCAGAACTCCTTCTCATCAATAATAAAAAGAACGCCAACTCAAATGCAAACGCTTCTACTATTGAAAACTAATTTAGCATGGTCCAAACATTTTTCTACAACAATTTCTTGATATAATATATTTTGATTTTCATTAAAAACACAATCTTCTACAACAAAAACTAAAAACTACGTTATATTTTTGAATATAAAATATATATAATATTTATATATATGTTTAAACAATACAAATGTAATAAATGCTTCATTATATTTAATAAAAAAACAAATTATATACGTCATATTTCCCGTAAATTCCAGTGCGTTATAACTGACCGCGAACACATAACTGAACCAGTTAAAGACTACGCTGAAATAAATGAATATGAGACAATTCTTCCTCTCGTAATAAAAACATCAGAAGACCATAAAATGCTACAACAATACCAAATTGAAGAATATATTCATAAAATAAAATATTATAAAATTATTAATTATAAACTTAAAATCAAAATTGGAAACATGACGAATACAAAACCCTTATACAGTATCGAATCTTTATTCGATTTTTTAGAAAATAAAAAACCCGTAAATTTCTACAATGTAAATAGTATCAAAGTTTTTGGCGATGAAGACATTTCTTACATAAATGACGATTTTATGAAAAAAATAATAATAAATCCATTTCAAGGAATTATAAATCTTATACGTGAAATCCATTTTAACCCCATCTATAAAATGAATCATAATTTAATAATATCATCAATTAAATTTAACAAAGTCGAAATTTTTACTGAATGTGGATGGAAGTTGTTGCCAAAAAAAGACGTATTTCATAATATTATTGCTACAAAAAAAGATATCATTGATACCTATTATGAAAAACTAGTAAAAATGAATGAATTAAATGTATTCCAAGTATTAGAATATAAACGATTTGACAAAATAATCAATAACTATATCAAAAAAATAATATATCCGACACTTATATTTAAAATAACCAATGAAGATAAACAAATATATCGAATGTTAATTGATGAAATATTACTACTTTTTATAAATAATTATAGAGACTCGAAGATGATAAAAAATCAATTCGTTCCATTTGATGAAAAAATATTAGAAAAGAAAAACGTTATTTTTTCTTAGATTATGGCTTGAAACAAGTGAAAATTACAATAAGAGAACACATTCCACATTCTAAAAAATTACAACAATTCGATGATTTATTTATTATTTTTGGATTTTCTTGTTGAGATTCATCTGGTATTAGTGGTGCTATATCGCTTTCTTTTTTTGAAGTATCCATTGTGATTTATTTGTGAAATAATTCATTATAAAAGTAATCAATTTTTTTATAAAAAATGGTTGGATCAACCATTTCAGTTGTAAATAAGGACAAAAATCCTCACTTCATAACGATCAACCAATTCGTGATACCAATAAGCAGTCCGCCAGATAACCCATACATATACATAGGTTGCCGAAACATCGACATAAATCGCTGTCGCAAACGTCTTCTGTGGGTATTTGGCGTTGGTCGCCACTCATTGTATTTTCAAATGGTGGATACTTATATCCAGCATTTTCATTAAAGCACTGCACAGGAGCAGGACGTGTAGGATAACGATTGCCGCCTATCAACGGTTGTTTAGAAGAAGAAGAAGTATTCATTTTCAAAAGATGTGTTGGTAATATAGATTAAATTATAACATTTTTACCATCAATTTTTAAATATTATAACAATGATTTTACTCATTCTTGATCAACAAGCACCGCAAAAACAACACGGTAAACAACAACAACACAGTGGACACTCGTCATCGTCATCATCATCGTCTTCATTATTTTTGAATACTTGTTGTTGTATCTTTTTATTTGGACTACCATTACTCATTGAGTTCGGTGGGGTCGATTCTGACAAATCAAGTTTTGCCTCTTTTGGAGGTTTTATTAAAGGCTCTTTATTGGATTCCATTTAAAAAATATCGGTCAGTTATATACTAATAATCCGTATCTATTTTACCATCAATTTTTATATATCAACAATCTTTGATTTCTTATTTGAATAAGTTTGAATATTCTTTTTTTTACGCTCCTCGCGCTCTTTTTCCAAATCCACTTCTATTTTCTTATTTATCTCTTCTGACTCTACGATCTGTTGAATTCTCCACACAATATTTGAAGATAAATACATTTCATCTATGGTACAACCAATTTCCTTCATTTTGTCCAAATATTTCTCCACAGCGTAAGTCTTATAAATATCTTCTTCGCGATTCATCAAAGACTTATATTTACGAATACAGACTACCCTTCTTAAAACTCCATCATAATATTCCAATGACCTCTTCCTCCAAAGAGACTGATATTCCGTTTTATTCATAAGAAAATCCATTTCTCGCATTATATTCACAACAAACATCAAATCACGATTACCAAATTCTATGTATTCATGACATAATACACTATCATTGCGTAAAGATAATCCATATTTTTCTAATTCCATATTCAATAATTCACGCCTCTCAATCTTTTTTGATTTCTCATCATGTATTTTTTTAGCCATTTCCAATATTTTATGTGGTTCAAATTTTCGGTCATTGTAAATAAAATCACTCGCAAAATGATTATCATCATCGTAATAATAACCATTCTCTGCCAACAGTTGAATAACCATATTCTTTCTCTCATTTTCAATTTCAGTTTGCTTTTTCTCTTTTATTTGTTTTGTTTCTTTCATTTTTTCACGTCTCGCTTCCGATTTTAACCTCCTTTCATCCAATTTTGTCTGCCCATATTTCTTATCGACATAATTTTTTATATCATCAATAATGTAAATCTTACATACCCGATTATATAAAGAATGAATATGCTCAAAATATGGTATATTCTCCAAATCAGTCGGAGTTAGTTTATACTCATCTTTTGCTTCACTTAAAGTAAGTGTTTCTTCCCTCAGTTTATGAATCCGCCAATTCAAACAGAATAAAACTTCATCTTCCAATAATTGGACCATTTCATAAATGTTCGCTATGGTGAAATAATAATCAATCGATTTTCTCACTTTTTCAACGATAATAAATTTATCTTTTGCGCGTAGATTGCTAAAATTGATTGTTAGCAATTCACGCGAGGGTGCGATATTATCGTAGATTTTTCCGCCGATATTTTTGGTAATAAAATCTGTTAATATTCCCAAGATAGTACTCTGAGGACTCTGGGCGTTTCTGAGATAAAAGAGATATTCTGATAATATGGCTATTTTTTTAGACTCACTATCAATTTCATATTTTGATTTCATAAAATCTAATAGAATTTCTCTTACTTTCTCTTGTTCTTCACACACTGACATTATTTTTTGATTTAGTTGTTCCATTTTATAATAATAGTATTCAGAATTCTTTATATTTAGTAATTATAAAAATATAAATTTGCGTTTATTTTCAAAAATAATTATATACGCCATGATTCCAAAAGAAATTGAAAATATTAAGAAAATCATCGCTCAGAAAAAAACAAAATTCCAGAAATCACATGTAAATTTTCAGGAACTCAACAAAATACTGGGACGCTCCATTGAAAATACGAAGCCGAATCTTTTACTTGAACTAACCGCGCATGAAATAATTTCGGACTTGAAATTTCTTGAAATAATTGGAAATATATTTAAGCTTGATTTAGAAGATTATATCAAAAATATAAACAGTGATTTTCAAACAAGTAGTATGCCATTGGAGATTGAGAACATCAATATCGAAAATTTTGATGAAATAAAAGAGATGATTTTAAAATATTTAGGGGATTTGAAAGCATATTATACGAACAAATTTAAGCTGATTCAAGAAGTCATGAGCAAACAGGACGCTGATACTGATAGCATGAATGCTGAATTCAAAATTATTGAAAAGATAACATTGGAAAAGCTTGATGTTAATGAGAAATCACTTGCGCAATTAGAGAAGAAATATGGGGAAATATTGGTTTATGTTAAGAATAAGATATCTAATTGATAATCAAAAATTATAAATTTTGTTTTTATAAAAAAAATTTTATATATGTTATTTTATAAATTTGATGTCTCGTATTATGCCATCTTCTCGCCCAACTCTATCTTTTCAGCCATCTACTCGGCCGAATTTTCCACCAGGTGCTCTTGTTCCAGGACAGAGACCTGATAGAGCTCTTAACAGTGTTCAATTTGCTGCCGCACGCGATGCGAGAGCAACTGGAACCGCACAAGGTATGACTGGAAGACAGCTTGAAGTATTTGTTGCACAGGCCGCTATGAATGCGAAATAATTAGTTTTTTCTAATAATTCTGAATAAAATATTTAGAATTCGTTTTTTACAAAAAATTTTTTTCTATGTCTTCATCTCGTTCTGGTTCTGGCGTTCCTTTCGGAGGCGCAGCAAATGATGTTCGTGGGCCAACTTTCCAATCAGGTGGTCGCACAATTAGCGCGAATACAGGTTTTTTAGCTAATCCTTCTCGTGCGGCCCAACATGCCGCTAACAACGCCGGTGCTCTTAATCTTAGTGAAGCAAGAGCAATTGGACTTCAATTAGCTGATCGTCCAAGTGGACCATTTAGTGGACCAAGTCGGGCTCTTCCAGGTTTTCCTAAGTAAAATCTTGTTATACTTTTGATGATTTTTTATAATAAATTATTTTTATAAAAGAATTTTTGGATAAGTAAAGGGGTACCCCAAGAGGGGTACCCCTTGGAATAACGTCATAATATTGATTTTTCAACAAATCTATGATTTATTAGAAAATATTGGGATGCGTTAAAGGGGGGTCCCTCGAGGGACCCCCCATTAGACATATCTTTTTAAGAATAAACCTAAAAATTTAAATTTAAAAGATTTCATTTTATAAATTATAAAAATGAATATATTTACAAGAAAATGTCTATAGGAATTTATTATTGCGGACCATATCGATATATTCGATATGGTCAAAGAAAAATTATTCGGACTTTGTTGCAATATTATTAAAGAGGAAAATGATTCAAATGAATCAATATAGTTTCTACTTATTGCGCAGAAAGTTTTAATTATTTTCAATAAATTATTTTATAAAAATTATTATTCATTATCATCATTTTCTTCATTATCTTTCTTTTTCCATTCTCGAATAAAATTTCTAAGATAAGTACTTTTTTCTATATAATACTTTCTAAAAAATATATTATTTTGTATATATTCTATGAAATATGATTTATTATATTTTCTTTTTTCATTTCGACTTAAATTTGTATAATATTCACTATTTGTAAAATCTTCAAATAAATCTTTTATTTTAATTGTATCATTTTTATCATTTGTTAATTGATAATTATCTTTAAACCATTGCACAATATTACAAGATAATTCAAGATATAATTGTGTTCTTTCTTTAATTGATTGAGGAACATTAAAAATATAATTATTTTTCTTATATATTTTGTATTGATCAAATAATATTTTCATAAGAGCATATTTATGATTATCCTGAAATTCAACAGTTTTAAAATAAGGATTTGCTAAAAATATATTATTACTATTATCTACATTTGTTTTATCAGTAGTAAAGGTTGATCTAAAAAATATATCAATAATTCTTCTCGTCTCAGCATCTTGCGGTTCTTCTGCAAATAAAGGTCTTTTATTACATTCAACAATCATTGTTAAGTTTAACTCTTTAATTGTTGTTTTTTCATGATGGGAACGGGCTGAAAATGTTCCTCCTCCTGTAAGTTCTTTTATTACAGAATTTTCAAATTTATTTCTTTCACTTGGTTCTCTGAATATAACAAGACGTTTTTTATGAATATTACTCTTTTCTGGATTAGAACCAGTTTTACTTGTTTCAAATAAAATTCCATTATTTCCTATTAAACCATAATTTCCAAGAGCTTTCAATAATAAATCATCAATAACACCTTTACCATTTCCACCACCTCCATTAAAAATTACAAATTTTTCTAAACATTTTCCATCTAATGATGTGCACATTATTTGTAAAAATAAATCTCTTTCATCTTTTATAGGCATAATCGATATAATTAAATCATTTACTTCTTTTATTTCATTTATTGTTGGTTCTCTCCAATCATAACCGCAAGTTGTTGAAATATAATCATCATATCTATATTCTCTAAAATTACCTTCTTCTAAGTCATAAACAACATTATTAAATCCAAATAAATACCATTTTTCATCAAAGTTTATTGAATTATTTGTTCCATATTCTTTATATGTTTCTTCAATGTCTTTTTTAAATGAAACGCATTTTAATCTTTCTATTTTCGATTTTAATGATACAAAATCTTTACTATTCCAATAAACCTCAATTAAAATATTTTTTAAAAATTCATAAAGTTCATTACTTAAACATTGACGAAATAAAATGCTATCATTTTCCCAAAATTTTCCATTAAAACAATATAATACATAGTTATCACCAACAACTTTATAAATAAAATTATGTCCTGCAATTATTTTTAAATATTTACACATATCAGTTTGACCTAATTCAAATGAATTTTTACTCATAATTTCAATAAATTTTGGTTTATTATCAGTAATTGCATAATAATAAATTGTAGCTGATGTAAAACCATTTGAACTATTTTTTTTAACAAGAGTTGCATATTTATATTTTGTTTTTTCTGTTCCTTCATAATTACTTCCTTTCGCTGAATAATAATTAAATAAATCAAATGCTTCATCTTCATTATGAAATGTATTTTTTATAGCCATTCCAACGGTTATCCAATATTCATATACTTCAAATCTTTCCTGCGAATAACACTCATCAAACATTTTTTTATAAAGAGTTGGTTGTGCTAATGTAGTGCTTAATACATAATTGTTTTTATATACTGATAATTGTTGTTCTTCTTCTTTATTTTTCTTTAATATTACTTCATTATTATTTAATTCTGTTTTTTTTAAAGTTAAATCTTTTTCTAATGTTAAAAAATTTTTATCATCAATATCAATACTATAATCTGGTATATAATATACAATAAAATCTTTCATATCTCCAAAGATAATTTCATGTTTATTATTTTTTGTAATATCGTGAATATTACCCTTTGATTGATTTGGGCATCTATACCAATGTTCAGAATAAATAGTCGTATCTATACATTTTTCTATTTTTTTTTCACCTTTAATTATAAAATCGGTTTTATATTCATTTAATAAATTATTATGTATCTCTTTTAACTTTATTAATGATGCGTTGTATTTTGGAATACTGTAGTGAAATGAACCCTCTTTTTTATTATTTTTACTATATTTAATATCAATATCATCAACAATTATATTATAACGATTTAATAAAAAATTAATTAATATTTCCTTAAATTTTATTATTCCAACTTTATAATTATCCAAATCTCCAAAAAATATATATCTTACATCATTATGTATTCTAAAATGATAATATTTATCATTTAATAATAATTCTTTTGTTAATTCATCAATTGAATTATACAAAATTTTTTTATTTTTGATAAATTCATTATTTGAGGTTGCATAATTACAAACACTAAATATTTCATAAGACATTTTATGTTATATTATATAAATTTTCTTTTAATATTACGAAAATAAAACGTTTTTTTGTATTTTTTTATCTTTTTTGTCTTTATAATAATAGACAATAAAGACATTATTGACACTATTTTTTATTTATGCATAGTAATACATATATTTTATTATACAAACTTATTTTTTTTGTTTTTTTTATCTTTTTTGTCTTTTTTGTCTTTTTTGTCTTTTTTGTCATATTATTGTTAAAGAATAACATGATTCAAATCTATCAAAAAAATGTTTTTTACTTATTGCGCAGAAAGTTTGAATAATATTTTTGGAATTTGATATAATAAAGGTACCCCTAGAAGGGTACCTTTATTATAAAATAAGGGTATGCCCTCGAGGGAATATTCTTTGTAAAAAACCAATAACACAACGCTATATAAAATACTATCTAATTCAATAAAACAATATAGATAAACATTTATGTAATAAAAAAATAGATATTATAAATATATGATAAAATATTATGAACATCCATATTTACTCGCGTCATCATTCAATAATTTCACAAAAGATTTTTACAAAAAATACATTGTAAATCAAGTTGGGAATAATAAACATAAATATCACTTCGATACATTCGAAAACAGAAATGGATTCTTTTTAGGATATAAACCTCACTGTGTTGATGTATTTATAGATGAAGACCGCAAAGAAGCAATTATAAACAACTTTTCTTATTTTACTAATTGCTCAATCTCAGGTAATTTTCCAAGAAAAGATGGAACTCGCCACCTAATGGAAACCACAATTCGACTAATAAAAGAACATCATAAAAATGTTAAAACTATTAAATTAGTCGATAATTCAACAATAAATTGCGGAATAAACAAATTCCCACTTTACACTTACATGATTTTATTTTATGAAGAAACATATTACATGAAATACGGATTTCTTCCTGAAAATAAAAGTCGCGATTTATCAATTGTTGTCACAAAAATAAAAGAAAAAACAATAAAATTAGAAAATATTATTGATTTTACTGAAAACAATTTATTCCCAAAAGAGAAAAATGAAGATTTTATCAAAGTGTGTAAAAATATAATTAGAAAAAATAACAAACTACAACATTTTTTGGAAGAAATAAAATTTATAAAATCTCTCGGAAAAAAAGGTTGTAATTACTTCTTCTCTTTTATACAATATATATACGCATTATTTTTCCCGAGTTTTAATTTTTTCCAAGAAACATATATCAAATCAAATTTATCATTCTATTCAAACATATAAAAATATATTCGATTTTCTTTATTGGATGTCGCAAGTGGATGTGTATGGAACACAGAATCAATAATAAAAAATACAGAATTAATTTATGAAAAAAATATATCGAAGTTATATAAATTACTCATTTTTTACAATTTCATTTATTTCTAATTGAAGATCAATTGCTTTCACCATGTTTTTATGTCTTATTCCATCAATATGTTTATTGTAATACGCTTCACAAAAAAATACTAAATCGCAAGTATTACAATAATATTTATAATTTTTTCTTTCTTCTGTGCTTGAATGAACAGTCGCATAGTGCATTTTTAAGTTCCAATGATTTAATGCTTTGTAATCACACAAAGAGCAGTCTTTCGGTAAAAGATTTCCATTTCTTTTATGTTTTTTAGTTTCACTATGTCTAAACCAATTTGTAACTACTTTTGTCTTGTAATCACACAAATGACAATAAAACTCATCCATATTATAAATAATACATTTTTTTTAAACAGAATACGTATTCTATTTAGAATAAATAATATAAACTTTATAAACTATGTTAAATTGAATAAAATAATATTTACTTATATTATGGACAAATCTTTTTTCTTGGACATTTTTAATAAAATTCTAAAATATGGAGAAAAAGAAATAAGGATTATTTTTGATAGTAATGGAGATGTTTGGTTTGGATTAAGAGATACTCTTAAAGTATTGGAATATACAAGTTTAGATAAAACAATATATAAGATATCTAAACAATATAAGAAGAAATACAAAGATTTAAGAGTATTCCCTCGAGGGAATACTCCTTCAAAAAATATGCATCCAGATACTATATTTGTAAATGAATCTGGGCTATATCAAATTTTATCTAATTCAACAAAACCAATCGCAAAGCTTTTTATGAATAAATATTTTACTGAAATCATGCCTCAAATACGTAAAACAGGTAAGTATGAGGTCAGTAAAAAAGAAATGAAGAAAATAAAAAACTTGAATCAAAAACTTGATAATTATAAACAAGAATTGTCTCATCATGAAAAAAATAATTATAAAAAATCAAAACATGGTTATTTTTACATTAGCGAAGACATTACAATTCATAAAGGAAAAGAAATAAAATGTTTCAAGATAGGATATTGTAAAGATATTCACAAAAGAATGAAAGTTTACAAAGTTGGACATTACAATCATAAATTGATTAGTTACATTCCAATTGTCTTAGATGGAAAACAACTTGAAAGCTGTGTAAAAACTAAAATGAGAATGCATTTGAAGAAAATTGCTTCTGATACATTGTGTTTTACAACATTACAAAAATTAAAAAAAGAAATTACATCTTGTAATGATTTTATAAAGGAACATATTTGTCATTGTTTATTTTGTAAAAAGAAATATAAATTGAAAAATATAGATAAACATTTATGTAATAAAAAAATCGATATTGTAAATATATAATAATCCAATTTAAAGAAAAACGCCCATTTATAATTATGTCAACAACCGAAGTTCAATCACCTCGCCAAAAATATTGGAAGAAAACCGATGAGAATCTCCTTGAAGAATGGGCCGACCATGGGAAATCATTTCGTTGGATGCACGAGCAAGCCCGCCTCAAATTCTGGAAAAAGAATATCCAATTTCAGGTCCCCGTTATTATTCTTTCCACACTGACCGGCGCTGCCAATTTTGCGCAAGAACGCGTTGACCCCGCCTACCAAGGCTACTACGCAATTACCGTCGGTTTTTTCAACATTATCGCTGGTATTATTGCGACAATTCAGACATTCCTCAAAGTGTCGGAATCTTTGGAGGGCCACCGTGTCGCGAGTGTAGCGTGGGGAAAATATTACCACAACGTGAAAACCGAACTTCAAAAAGAGCCCGAGGACCGCGAGGACGTGGTCGATTTTATGAAATACGCTAAAATGGAATATGAAAAGCTGGTCGAACAGAGTCCACCAATTCCACCGGCGATTGTTGAACGACTAAAATCGAATGTTAGTAAATCAGAAGTCCATGTTCATTTACCACCGAATGCTGGCGTTTTTGAAAGAATCGAAATTGGGAAGCAGGGAATCAGGATGGTTCCAGAATCATCAGTCGCGCAGGTTGCCACCAAAGAAAAATCAAATATGGAGCGCGTCCTACAAGAAATCGATGGGTCGGAGAGTTTGCCAAGAACTGAGAGGAAATTGAGTCGGGCCGTCAGCTTTGCGCCGGTGGTAGCGCTTAATGAAGCGAGTGGACCATTATCTTTATCAAATAAACTGATGAGTTCATTTAATGGAGTTGCGGTCGCAGTTGAACAGGTGGATAATGATTCCGGCGCTGGTGTAGGAGATGGGAAGGAATGATAGAAAAATTATTCATTATTAGTTATTGTATAATTACATCAATACACATCCGTTTTTTTTAGGTTTTTGAATATGTCTTTTTACACCTTTGCACATTTAAAACGCCGAATTAACGACGAAAAAAATAAACAAAAATGTAAAAATTTGGTTATAACACATCGTGAAATGTGTATGAAGTCTTAACCACTACGACAAAATATT
>Ga0214923_10003347_pt1 | contig 20138 bp, 16 predicted proteins | sample LL1510_MetaG_FD_177993 | JGI IMG/M metagenome (GOLD analysis project Ga0214923, IMG submission 177993) | Freshwater microbial communities from Lake Lanier, Atlanta, Georgia, United States - LL-1510 | ecosystem: Environmental > Aquatic > Freshwater > Lake | place: USA: Georgia | collected...
TCAAGGTGTTTGCGCCGGGTGGAACAAAACTCAGCGACGACGAGCAAGGCCGCATCGAGCGCCTATGGCAAGCATCGGGAGACGTGGCGCCGGCGGTCGGGGCGCAGGCAGTTGACGCGCCGCCGGCTAGCCAAGGGCCGAGCGTCGACGACTACGTCAATCACTTCGCCAAGGTGGTGACGCTCGATCGCCAACGTGTGGTGCTTGATTGTGCGAACGGAGCCATGAGCCACGTGGCACCGCGGGTGCTCGCAGCACTCGGTCTTGCGGCTGAAGTGCTCAATGCCGCGCCAGATGGTCGCAACATCAACGATCGTTGCGGCGCGGTTCACCCGCAACCCTTGGCCCAACGCTGTGCGCAGCTGGGTTGCATTGGGCTTGCATTCGATGGCGACGGTGATCGGGTAATCGCCGTTGATGAACAGGGCAATATTGTCGACGGCGACCGAGTGATTGCCCTCGCGGCACTCGATCTGCAGCGTCGTGGTCTTCTGCACGCGAACACCGTCGTGGTCACGTCGATGAGCAATCTCGGCTTTCACCGCGCCATGCGTGAAGCCGGCGTGACGGTCGTGACGACTGATGTCGGAGACCGGTCGGTGCTCTCAGCAATGAGTGATGGAAACTACTCGCTGGGCGGCGAACAAAGCGGTCACATCATCTTCTCGCAGCATGCCACCACTGGTGATGGATTGTTGGCTGGGCTCACGCTGCTTGAGATCGTTCGACGAAGTGGCGAGTCGCTGCACTCGCTGGTAACGAACGTGATGCAGTCGGTGCCGCAGATCTTGCGAAATGTGCGAGTAGCGCGCATGCCAAACGACATCGAAGATCTGCTCGGCGAAGAGTTGCGCAGCGAACGGGCAGCGCTCGGAGACGACGGTCGCATTTTGGTGCGTGCATCAGGCACCGAACCTGTCGTGCGTGTGATGGTTGAAGCAGTTTCGCAAGAGCGCGCCGAAGCCACGGCAGCACGTCTCGTTCGTCTCGTAGAAACGCGTACTTCGGTAGTCTGATTCGTATGTGCGGCATTATCGCAGTGCTGTCACGCCCTGAAACCCGCAGCGTGCCGGTTGCCGCTGACGTGCTCGGCCAACTCGCTGCCGTCGTCAACCAATGGCCGCTTGAGGGGGCCGCTCTGCCAGGTGACGCTGCGCTCGAAGTGATGGGCCAGCAGATGTCTGCCATCGATTCGTCACTGCGCGGCGACGCAGGCATGTGGCTCATGGCAGGCAACCGCGAGTTTGTCGCCGCTCTCGGGACCTCGCTCGATCAGATGCAGGGTCGCATCACGGCTGCAGAGAACGCACTCGAAACATCTGGCACGCTTGGTGCAGCGGCGCTTGAGCACCGACTTGGTCTGCTCACTGTGTTGCGTGATGCCGTGTGGTCGATTCGCATGGATCGCCTGCGCACTGCGGCCGCGGTCGACAGCCTGGCCGGCGCCGGTGCGAGCCGCTCGGCGATCGCCGCATATCTCTCGATTCAGCAGGTCTTCTCGGGCATCGATCGACTGGAAGTGCGCGGCCGCGATTCGGCAGGCGTGCACGTCATGGTGTGGGGTCATGGTGTGTCGGCAGATGACGCACGCGTGCGCGCGATGCTTGGCACACGTCATGACGACAGCCTCTTTACGTCTGGCTCGGTACGCATCACCCGTGCAGCGTGGTCATTTGTCTACAAGGCAGCAGCAGAAATCGGTGAGCTCGGAGACAACACCCGAGCTATGCGCCATGCCGTTCTGCAAGATGACCTGCTGCGACTCTTGGTGAGCCAACCCGAAGCGCGCGTCGCAGTGCTCGGTCACACGCGCTGGGCGAGCGTCGGCATCATCTCTGAGCCGAATGCCCACCCGGTCAACAGCGAAGAGCTCGAAGGCAATGCAAATGCGGCCTACCTCATTGCGGCTTTGAATGGTGACGTCGACAATCATGCCGACTTACGTGCTCGCCATGAGTTGCGGCTCGCTCAACCAATCACCACCGATGCCAAGGTGATACCTGCACTTGTTTCGCGCCGCCTTGCTTCTTTGACGAAAGATGGCGGCTCGCCGGTGTCGGCCGATGCGCTTGCTGACGCATTTCGCGAGACGGTCGCATCATTCGAAGGGTCGGTTGCGATTGCGGCGGCGTCGGCTGAGATTCCAGAGTCGTTGCTCTTGGCGCTGAAGGGCAGCGGTCAGGGTCTGTGCGTCGGTTTGGCGCCGAATCGTTTCGTCGTGGCGAGTGAGCCCTACGGCTTGGTCGAAGAGACGCAGCACTACCTGCGCATGGATGGCGAGTCGCTCGCGCACGCCGACAACCCGTCGAGCCGCGGGCAGGTGGTGGTGCTCGATGCTGCGCACGCCGGTGAAGCGGAAGGAATTCAACTCGTCGCCTATGACGGCACGGCTCTTTCGATGGGCAACCACAACATGCTGACCGCCGAAGTCACGACGCGCGACATCGACCGCGGGGCCCACAGTCACTTTCTCGCCAAAGAGATCACTGAGGCGCCGCGATCATTCGCCAAGACATTGCGCGGACGTGTGACCGAATCAGGTGGTCTGCTCACGGTGTTGTTAGATGACTCGCAGCTGCCGCAGCGCATTGTCGACGAACTCTCATCTGGTGCTCTGCAGCGCATTCGAGTGATCGGCCAGGGCACGGCCGCAATCGCTGGTCGCTCGTTGGCCAATCTGTTGCGTGCGCTCACCGGTGACAGTCTGCGCATCGACGCATTGCCTGCCACCGAGTTGTCGGGCTTCGGGCTGTCGCTCGACATGAGCGACACCTTGATTGTCGCCATCAGTCAGAGTGGCACCACCACCGACACGAACCGCACGGTCGACCTGGCTCGGTCACGTGGCGCACGCGTCTTGGCAATCGTCAACCGACGGGGAAGCGAGTTGACGGCCAAAGCCGATGGCGTCATCTATACCTCTGACGGCCGCGACGTCGAGATGAGCGTCGCCAGCACCAAGGCGTTCTACGCGCAGGTCGCCGCTGGTGCGTTGCTTGCCTGCGCGGTTGCACAGGCACTCGGCACCGGTCAAGCCGATGACCGCGCTCAACTCTTGGCTGGGCTACGTGCCTTGCCCGATGCGATGAATACGGTGCTTGCGTCGCGCAGCAAGGTTGCCGACGCAGCTCGCACGTTTGCGACGTCGCGTCGGTATTGGACAGTTGTCGGTAACGGCACCAACGCAGTTGCCGCAGAAGAAGTGCGCATCAAGCTGAGCGAACTGTGTTACAAGTCAATTGCGTGCGACATCACCGAAGACAAGAAACACATCGACTTGTCGTGCGAACCGCTGATCTTCGTATGCGCGGCCGGGCTGTCGGGTGGCACGGCAAGCGACGTTGCGAAGGAAATCGAGATCTACCGCGCCCACAAGGCCCTGCCAATCGTCGTGGCGACCGCTGGCGAAGAGCGTTTCGGTGCCGCAGCCGCAGTCATTGAAGTGCCCGCTGTTGACCCACGGCTTGCCTTCGTGTTGAGCGTGATGGTCGGGCACCTGTTTGGTTACGAAGCGGCATTGGCGATTGATGCATTGGCACGACCACTACGCCAAACCCGCGAAGTCGTTGAGCGTGCGGTCGCCCGCGGCGGTCAAGGCGCGGTGCTACTCGACAAGGTGCACGCCGAGATTGGTGTGCCTGCGACTCGCTTCTTCGACTCACTTGCTACCGGCACCTATGACGGCAATCTCGAGGCGTCGACTGCGGTGCGAGTGGTTGGCATGCTGCGCACGGTGATGTCGGCGAACCCGTTGCAGAGTTTTCAACGCGATTTCGGCAAGATTGCGACACCCGAGGCATTGCTTGACGACCTGACTGCGGCGCTCACTCGTGCAGTCGATGAACTCACTCGGCCGATTGACGCCATCAAGCATCAGGCCAAGACGATCACCGTCGGTATCTCGCGCAGCGAAGAAGGTCTGCTCGACCGCGCACTGGTGAAAGCGGTGCTCAACGCAGGTGCGGCACGCGAGCGTCTGACGTACGGCGTATTGAAGGTGCTCGCTGACCTTGATGCCGCAGTCAGCCAAGTCGTCGGTTTCACGCGCTATCGCATCGAAGGCGACCCAGCGACAAATGATGCGACTGTCGCAATCGTCGATCGGGGCGGCATCTCGCGCGATTTGCAGTCGCGAGTTGATGCATCAAACATCTTGCGTGGCACCAAGCGACGAATTGCGATGTCGCAAGAAGTGTTGGTCGCCCGTGGGCGTCGCGACAATCGCACGGTGATTCTGGTGCCCGAGACCAAGGGTGCAGAGACGACGGGTATCACGTTGTTGCACGTGCTCTTCCACGATCGTCTGTCTGCTGGCGTGATGAAGCAGGTGTTGCAGGGCTACGACAACCGATACGAGCGTTTGGTCGATGCGGTGACCGAGACCGAGGCGGCGTTCCGTGAAGATCGCCTGGCCGAGGTGTCGGTTGCTGATGCGCTGATCTTGCCGATCACCTCAACCGCCGATATGTGGCGGGCGTAAACGTGATGCTCGGTCTCGGTATCGACGCGGTCGATGTGCCACGCTTTCGCGACGTGCTTGCTCGCAGCCCAAGGCTGGTGACGCGACTCTTTACCTCTGCTGAGTGTGAGGCGGCTGAGCGACGTGCTGACGCCACCCAGATGTTGGCTGCACGATTCGCGGTGCGTGAAGCCACGATGAAGGCACTCGGTGTTGGGCTCGGGGCGTTCGACTTTCACGACGTGTCGGTGAGCAGCGATGCGAGTGGCCAACCCCACTTGCTGGTGAGCGGCCGTGCCGCTCAGTTGGCGGCAACGCGCGGTGTGCAGCAATGGCATGTGTCGATCACCCACACCGATCAGACCGCGATTGCCGTTGTGGCCGCCAACTGAGGGGTCAACACTCGTGAGCAACGGTGCTGTGGGTTCGGCAACTTCGGGCTCGGCTGCGGCGCGTGCGCTGCGCCCCACTCGTGCCGAGGTGAATCTCGCCGCCCTGCGTCGCAATGTCGCTCGACTCGTCACTCTGGCAGCCCCCGCAGAGTTGTGGGTCGTCGTGAAGGCTGATGCCTACGGACACGGTGCTTTGCAGTGTGCGCCGCAGGTGCTTGCAGCCGGTGCCAGCGGTTTGTGTGTGGCGCTTGCGCAAGAAGCCGTGGCTCTACGTGAAGCGGGGGTGACTGCACCGCTCATGGTGTTGAGCGAGCAATCACCTGCAGCTGCCGACCTGCTCGTTGCTCACGACGTGACGTGCGTGGTGTACAACGAGCACTACGTCACCGCGCTGTCTGCAGCCGCGACACGCGCGAAACGACAGGTGAAAGTGCACCTGAAGATCGACACCGGCATGCACCGCGCCGGCGTCGACCCGTCGCGAGCGGTCGAGCGCACGCGTCAGATCGTCAGCTCTGCAGGGCTTGAGCTCGAAGGCGTCATGACGCATCTCGCGACCGCCGATGATCCGCAGCACCCTGCCACGCAACGGCAACTCGTCACGTTTGAGCAGATGCTCGCCGAGGTTCGTGCTGTTGCCCCACATCTGCGATATGTACACGCGGCGAACTCGGCTGCAACGTTGCGCGGTCTCACGGCTGCGGCGAACGCAGCGGCACAAGGCGTAGCCCAGCACACGATGGTGCGCGCCGGAATCTCGGCATACGGCCTTTTGCCCGGCGACGGGGTTGCCGACCTTGCTGCATCGCTCGAGCCTGTGATGCGCCTGCGCACCGAGGTGGCCCATGTGCAGCGCGTGGGTGCGGGTGAGGGCGTCAGTTATGGTCTGCGCACGGTGCTTGAGCACGACACGACCGTTGCGACGCTGCCACTCGGTTACGCCGACGGAATCTCGCGTCGCGCGTGGAGCACCGACGCGCGGGTGTTGGTGGGCGGTCGCCGCCGCCGAATTCTCGGCGTGGTGACGATGGATCAGTTGATGGTCGATTGTGGAAACGACACCGTTCGCGTTGGTGACGAAGCGGTCATCTTCGGCATGCAGGGCAGCGAGCGCATCACCATCGAAGATTGGGCTCGCGCACTCGACACCATCACCTATGAGGTCGTATGCAATGTTTCCTCTCGTGTGCCGCGAATCTATGGCGATCAGTGATGTCGCATCTGCACCTTGAGTCGGCGTCACCGGGCGACACTGAGCAGCTTGCCGTTGCCGTGGCAGGTGTGCTGCGACCACGAGACGTGGTGCTGTTGTCAGGCGACCTCGGTGCCGGCAAGACGATGTTCACCAAGGCGCTGTGTGCAGCACTCGGTGTGGTCGATGCCGTGACTTCGCCCACCTTCACGTTGATGCATGAATATCGAGGTCGCGCACTCAACGTGTGTCATGCCGACGTCTATCGCCTTGAGCGCACGGCAGAGTTCGACGACCTCGATCTCGACGGTGCGCGAGCAGCGGGCAACGTGCTGGTGATTGAGTGGGGAGAAGTGCTGAGCGACGCCTTCCCAGACCACCTGGCGCTGCGATTCGCTCACGCTGATGACGCCAACCAGCGAAGCATCACTCTCGCGGCACACGGTTCTGGTTGGCAATCTCGCCTCGAACGAATTGCAGCACATCTCGGCACGACGGTGGCGCCATGATCGTGCTTGGTATTGACACTGCTACCTCGCTGGTGAGCGTTGCGGTGGCTGACGGTCGCGACGTGTTGGCAGCAAGTGAGTCGCGCAGCGATCGTCGCCATGCCGAAGACCTCACACCCATGGTCGAGTTCGTCGTGAAGCGTGCCAAGTTGACGCTGGCCGAAATCGAGGCGATTGCGGTCAATGTTGGCCCGGGGCTCTTCACTGGTATGCGCGTGGGCATTGCGACCGCGCAGGCGTTGGCTCAGGTGTTGGGCGTGCGTCTGGTGGGTATCGACGGTCTCACCGCGCTCGCCGCATCGGTGCCGGCAGCAGCGCTCGGTGAATGCGATGTTGTGGTGCCAACGATCGACACACGCCGTCGTGAGGTGGCATGGTCGCTGCACCGGGTGGGTGATGACGGCACCACGACAAGCGTCGCGCCGCCTCGAGTGGGAAGTCTTGCCGACCTCGTGCTCGCGGTGCGTGAGCGAGGCCAGAACTGTCGTTTGATCGGTGAGTTTGCCCGCCGAAACGCCGAAGAGATTCGCGAAGCCGTCGGCGCCCAGGCGTGGTGCGTCACCTTCGGTGATGAGTCGCTGGATTTTCCGCACGCTCGCGCCATTACGCAGCTGGCCATCGACAAGCTGCTCGAGGACTACAGCCACGACGACAGCCACGACGACAACGAAGGCGAGGGTGACGCGGTTGAGGTCCCGACGGTGGCCGCTCTCTATCTGCGCGATGCTGATGCCGACATCCATTGGTCGACACGGAGCAGCGCATGAGCATCTTGAGCCGCCTTCTGCGACGCACGATGAACGATCCCGATGCGTTGCACATCGAACCGATGCGCAAATCGCATCTTGACGAGGTGATGGCAATTGAGTCGGTGTCGTATCCCGCACCTTGGACTCGGGGCGTCTTTGAAGACGAACTCGCTATGCAGTCACGTGGTTCGCGGCACTATTTAGTGGCGCTTCTCGCCGGTCGTCTTGTCGGGTACGGCGGAATGATCTACATGGACGACGCCGCCCACATCACCAACATCGCCGTAGATGTATCAATGCGCCGCCGTGGCATCGCCACCGAGCTGCTGTTGGATCTCGCCTGGCAGGCGCGTCGCGCGGGGATGGCCTCACTCACGCTTGAAGTGCGCCAGTCGAATGTTTCGGCACAGTCGATGTATCAGCGTTTCGGCTTTGCGCCGGTGGGTGTGCGACCGAAGTATTACGAGAATCGTGACGACGCCATCGTGATGTGGTGCACCGACATTCAGGCAGATGCGTTTCGCGCACGGCTCGAGAAGATCGAGGCAGAACGAAATGGCTGAAGACCTGACTGGTCACAAGGTGACGGCTGACGAAAGCACCGTCGTGCTCGGCATCGAGACGAGCTGCGACGAAACGGCAGTCGCGGTGGTAATGGGTGGCGGTGACGTGTTGTCGTCGGTGGTCGCGAGTCAGCTCGATGAACACGCCCGGTTCGGCGGCGTCGTGCCCGAGATTGCAAGCCGTGCGCATCTTGAGGCGTTGCCACACGTGACTGCCCAAGCCATCGCGCGCGCTGGTATCGACGTTGGGCGAGTCGATGCAGTTGCCGCCACGGTCGGGCCTGGGCTCGTCGGCGCTTTGCTCGTTGGTGTGTCGGCAGCCAAGGCCATGGCACTCGCCCTTGATGTGCCATTCGTGGGTGTCAACCATCTCGAAGCGCATCTGTACGCGGCGTTGCTTGATGCTCCCGACGCAGAGTTTCCGATGTTGTTCGTGCTCGTCTCGGGTGGCCACACGATGTTCGTAGCAATGAACGACCCGCACGACTATCGCGTCGTCGGCCAGACCATCGACGATGCAGCAGGTGAGGCCTTCGACAAGGTGGCGAGATTTCTCGGGCTTGGGTTTCCGGGTGGGCCGGCCATCGACAAGGCGGCGACACGTGGCAACGAGAAGGCCATCGACTTCCCGCGCGCGATGCGCAACGAGGGCTTCGACGTGTCGTTCAGCGGTCTGAAAACGGCGGTCATCAACCATGTGCGAGCCCACCCGCAGGTTGCAAGTGACGATGTAGCGGCATCGTTTCAGCGTGCGGTGGTCGACGTGCTTGTGCACAAGGCGCGTCGAGCGGCAAGTCAGTGCGGTGCCCGCACGATTGCTCTCGGTGGTGGGGTGGCGGCCAACTCGCTGCTGCGTCGAGAAATGCAGCGTGCGGGTGATGACGATGGGGTGCGTGTCGTGTTGCCGTCGCGTGAGATGTGCACTGATAATGCGGCGATGATTGCGAGTGCTGGCTGGTATCGCTTGGCGCGTGGAGAAACCTCGCCGCTGGATACTGGTGCGAACCCGAACCTCAAGTTGGCGGCGGGCCAAAGGTGACGCAGTCAGCCGCTGCCGCATCGCCCGCAGAGGTGATTCGCCCGCTCGCCTTGCGCGGCACACACACCGACGGCTCACCGGGTCGTGGCATCGAAGTGTGGCCGCCCGTCGTGCTCGCCCCGATGGCCGGGGTGACCAACGCACCGTTTCGCAGCTTGTGCCGCAGTTTCGGGCCGGGCCTCATTTATGTGAACGAGATGATCATGGCAGCGGCCCTGGTCTACGGCAACACGCGCACGCGATCGATGGTCACTTTTTCTCCCGATGAGCAGTTTCGCAGTCTGCAGTTGTACGGCAGCGACCCGCGAATCATGGAAGCTGCCGTCGACATTCTCGGACGCGAAGACTTGGTCGACCACATCGATCTGAACTTCGGTTGCCCCGCCGCGAAAGTGACTCGCAAGGGCGGCGGCGCTGCGGTGCCCCTCAAAAAAAATCTGCTGCGCGAGATCGTGGCCAGCACGGTGCGCGCGGCACGTCGCTATGGCATTCCGGTGACGTGCAAGTTCCGCATGGGGGTGACCGACAATCTGCTGACCTATCTCGACACCGGCGCCATCTGTCGCGACGAGGGCGCGGTGGCCATTGCCCTGCATGCACGCACTGCCGAGCAGCATTATGCGCCACATGCCCGGTGGCAGGCCATCGCTGCACTCAAGCAACATGTGCCAGATATTCCGGTGCTGGGCAATGGCGACATCTGGACTGCTGGCGATGCCGTGCGCATGGTGCGCGAGACGGGTTGCGATGGTGTAGTCATCGGTCGCGGCTGTCTCGGCAAACCGTGGTTGTTTCGTGATTTGATCGATGCGTTTTCTGGCCGTGAGCCCCAACCGGCTCCGCTGCTTGGCGACGTGCTCGACGTGATGCTTACGCATGCCGAGTCGTTGATGCACCACCATCAGGCCAACGGACGCAACGACGAAGGCAAAGGCATTCGCGAATTTCGCAAACACTGCGGGTGGTATCTCACGGGCTACCCGGTCGGGCCAGAGGTGCGACGCCGCTTCGCCGAAGTTTCGACGCTCGACGAGGTTCGCCAGCTCGCAGCAATACTCGACCGCACCCTGCAACTCGTCGACGGCGGCGAGCGCCTCGCACGCGGCCACACCAACGGGCCGATCAAGGTGATGCTGCCGCACGGTTATCTCGATCATCTTGACGATCTCACCGTGCCCGATGACGCACTCGTCACCACCTTGAGCGGAGGATGACCACCGCCGCACCGACTCTGGTGCTCGCGTCGCGTTCGCCGCGGCGACGAGAGCTGCTCGAGCGACTCGGTCTCACGCACACGGTCGATGCAGCCAACATCGATGAGGCGATCGTGACCGGAGAGTCGCCGCGAGAACACGTGCAGCGACTGGCTCGCGCCAAGTGTGCGGTGGTCGCCGCCCGCCACTCACGCGACGCTGTCGTGCTGGCGGCCGACACCACGGTCGATGTCGATGGAGAAATCTTCGGCACACCCGGCGACACGACGGAGGCTCGCCGCATGCTGCAGCGTCTGTCGGGCCGCACCCACTTGGTGCACACGGCGGTGTGCGCTACGCGGGGCAGCCTCGCCGACCATGTCGATCGCGGCCCCGTGCCGGGCGACCTGCACTGCGAACTTGACACCGCCGCCGTCTCGTTCGTGGCGATTGACCCCGACCTGCTTGAGCGGTATCTCGCCACCGGTGAATCGCTCGACAAGGCGGGCGCCTACGCCGTGCAGGGTGAGGCGGCCGCCTTTGTCGCGAGCGTCAACGGTCACATCACCACGGTCGTAGGACTGCCTGTGCAACTGGTCGAACGCCTGCTGGCGCCGTTCGGGTTGTCGCCCACGCGAACCTACCCCTAGCATTAGCACTCGCCGAGGGAGAGTGCTAACGCTCCAACGGCACCAAAATCAGCCCGTTTCCCACTCGGGGAACCCGCACCATAAAGGAAGAACCATGAACCTGAAGCCCCTCGACGACCGGGTCGTCGTCAAGCCATCGGAAGCCGAGCAGACCACTGCCTCTGGTCTCGTCATTCCTGATACCGCCAAAGAAAAGCCACAGCAGGGCACCGTGCTCGCCGTTGGCCCTGGTCGCTGGAGCGACGCTGAAGGCAAGTTCTTTCCGCTCGAGATCAAAGTCGGCGACACCGTGCTCTACAGCAAGTACGGCGGCACCGAAGTCGCGCACAAGGGCGACGACCTCTTGATTCTCACCAGCCGCGACGTGCTCGCGATTGTCACGAAGTAACCCCCACACAAAGGAACCACACACATGGCCAAGATGCTCAAATTCGACGAAGAAGCACGCCGCGCTCTTGAAGCCGGCGTCAACAAACTCGCCGACGCCGTAAAGGTGACGCTCGGACCCAAGGGTCGCAACGTTGTGCTCGACAAGAAGTTCGGCGCACCAACCATCACCAACGACGGTGTCTCGATTGCCAAAGAAGTCGAGCTCGAAGACCCGTTCGAAAACATGGGTGCACAGTTGGTGAAAGAAGTTGCGACGAAGACCAACGACGTCGCTGGTGACGGCACCACCACCGCAACAGTGCTCGCTCAAGCCATGGTCACCCACGGCATGCGCAACGTGGCCGCCGGTGCAAACCCGATGGGCTTGAAGCGCGGCATCGAGAAGGCCGTCGCTGCAGCCGTCGAGTCGATCAAGTCACAAGCTAAGGAAGTCGACGACAAGGGCGACATCGCCAACGTCGCAACCATCTCGGCTGCTGACGCCGCTATCGGCAAGGTCATCGCAGATGCGATCGACAAGGTCGGCAAAGACGGCGTTGTGACGGTTGAAGAGTCGAACACGTTCGGCATTGAGCTCGAGTTCACCGAGGGTATGCAGTTCGACAAGGGCTACCTGTCGCCATACTTCGTGACCGACCAAGACCGCCAAGAAGCCGTGCTCGAAGAGCCGTACATTTTGTTCCACTCAGCGAAGATCTCGACCGTGCAGTCGATGTTGCCGCTGCTCGAAGGCGTGATGAAGACGGGCAAGCCGCTGCTCATCGTCGCTGAAGACGTCGAAGGTGAAGCACTCGCGACGCTCGTGGTCAACAAGATCCGTGGCACCTTCAACTCGACCGCCGTCAAGGCGCCGGGCTTCGGCGACCGCCGCAAGGCGATGCTGCAAGACATGGCGATCCTCACTGGTGGCCAGGTCATCAGCGAAGAAGTGGGCTTGAAGTTGGAAAACGCCGGTCTCGACCTGCTGGGTCGTGCCAAGCGCGTCATCATCGACAAAGACAACACCACCATCGTCGATGGCCACGGTGACAAAGCCGAGGTCAGCGGTCGCATCAACCAGATCAAGACCGAGATCGACAACACCGACAGCGACTGGGACCGCGAGAAGCTGCAAGAGCGCCTCGCCAAGTTGGCTGGCGGCGTTGCCGTCATCAAGGTCGGCGCAGCCACTGAGGTTGAGCTGAAGGAAAAGAAGCACCGCATCGAAGACGCCGTGTCGGCCACTCGCGCAGCGATTGAAGAAGGCGTGGTCGCCGGTGGCGGCACCGCCCTCATTCGCACGCGCCCGGCCGTGTTGAAGGTTGTCGAGTCGCTCACGGGCGACGAGGCCACTGGTGCACGCAGCGTGTATGACTCACTCACCGCACCGGCGCGTCACATTGCTGACAACGCCGGCATGGAAGGTGCAGTTGCCGTTCAGCAGGTCGAAGCCGCCAAGGGCAACACCGGTCTCAACGCCGCAACTGGCGAGATGGCCGACCTCGTGAAGGCCGGCATCATCGACCCAGCGAAGGTCACGCGCGCAGCGTTGCAGAACGCAGCGTCGATCGCGGCCCTCGTCATCACCACCGAGTGTCTCGTTGCCGACAAGCCCGAAAAGGGCGGTGCGGCACCTGCCGGCGGCGGAATGCCCGGCGGCGGCATGGGGATGATGTAACGAATCGTCCCGCTCACGCGGAACAACTCAAGAGATTCGAGTTAACGGTCGCCTTCAAGCGCGCCAATCACGGCGTCGTGGAGGCGGCCGTTGCTCGTAATGAGCGAGTCTGATTGATAGTCGAAGGCACCGTGGCGGTTGCTGACGCGTCCGCCGGCCTCGGTGACGATCGGGTAAATCGCTGCGTTGTCATAGGGGCCAAGCCCGATGCCGTCGATGGCGAAGTCAACCGCGCCCTGCGCCACCAGCATGTGCTGCCAGAAGTCGCCGTAGTTGCGCAGACGTTTGACACCACGTTGCAATGCATCAAGTGGTGCAGTCTTGCCCGCACGGTGCCACGCCTCGGTCACGGTGATGCTCGCACTTGCTGAGTCGAGCGAGGCAGTGTCGCTAACGCTCAGGCGAATGGCATCGCGAAGATGGTCGACTGCCGCGCCGAGCCTGCCGTAGAACGCACCACCGCCACGCACCGCCCACCAGCGCATGCCGAGCGCCGGTGCCGACACCACGCCGAGCACCGGAGTGCCATCGTCAACCAGTGCGATGAGCGTTGCCCACACCGGCACCCCGCGCACGAAGTTGCTCGTGCCGTCGATCGGGTCGATCACCCATTGACGTGCGGCATCGGCGGGGCCAACCACCCCGTGCTCTTCGCCGTAGAGCGAATAGTCGGGTCGTTCGCGGCGCAACAGGTCGCTAATCGCCGACTCGGTGTTGCGGTCGATCTCGGTGACTTCACTCGCGTCGGCCTTGTGGTCGACGCGAAACGAGCGCGACTCGAAGCCCGGCAGGCTGACCGCGTCAGCGACATCGGCTGCGCGCAGCGCTAACGCGAGGTCGGCCTGGCTCACTGGGTGAGCATCTCGCGCGCGGTGCGTTCGAGTCCGGCTGCATCAAGGCCGAACTTGGCCAGAATCGTGTCGGGTTTGGCGTGCGGCACGAACTTGGTGGGTAGACCAAGCACGCGAATAGTTGGCGGAGCCACGGGCGCTACGGCGGTGATCGCATCAGCGAGCAAGAAGCCAATGCCGCCATCGCGCACACCGTCTTCGATGGTGATAACACGGCGGTGCGCTGCAGCATCGCGAATCATCGCGTCGTCGGCGGGCACGCAGCTGCGCACATCCCACAGTGTCGCCGACACGTTCTCGCGGGCGAGTTTGGCAACCACCTGCTCGGCTGCTGCCACCATCTTGCCCACGGCCAAGATGCACAGCCCCTTACCCGGGTCACTCGTCATGCGCCGCGCGCTCAAACCTGAGCCGACCTCATGTTCGCCGACCAGTCGAGCGTTTCCCTTGGGGTAGCGAATCACTACTGGACCAGTGTCAGCGAGTGACAACGCGTCGTGCAACATCTGCTGCAGATCTTGGGCGCTTGACGGAGCAAGCACCCGCATGCCCGGCACTTTTGACAGCAGAGCCATGTCGTACACGCCGTGGTGGCTCGGACCATCATCGCCCGTCACACCAGCGCGATCGAGACAGAAGATCACCGGCAGACGATGCAGCGCCACGTCGTAGACCAACTGATCCCACGCGCGATTGAGGAAGGTGGAATAGATCGCCACGACAGGTCGCAACCCGCCCATCGCGAGACCGGCTGCAAAGGTAACGGCGTGTTGCTCGGCAATACCCACGTCAAAGAATCGATCGGGAAAGTGCGACTGAAACGCGATGAGCCCGGTCGGCCCCGGCATCGCAGCGGTGATTGCAACGATGCGCTGGTCGGTCTCTGCTTCTTTGATCAGCGCGTCGGCGAATGCCTGGGTGTAACCGGTCGGCACCGACTTGGGTGGGCCGTTGATCGGGTCAAACACTGGCGCGTCGTGCAGGTGCTTCTCATCGTCGTCTTCAGCTGGCGAGTATCCGCGACCTTTTTGGGTGATGACGTGCACGACGATCGGGCCTTCTTCTGAACGGGCGGCGGCTGCGCTGAAGGCGTGTTCCATTTCGGCGATGTCGTGGCCGTCGACGGGCCCTACGTAGCGCACGCCGAGTGCTTCGAAGAATGCAGTCGGTTGCAAGAACTCGCGTATGCCCGCCTTGATCGCTTCGAGACCGCGCTCGGCTTGCGGGCCGACATAGGGCAACTCATACAACCACTCTTCGAGTCGACGCTGTCGGCGCACGTACACCGGGTTGAGTCGCACATTCGTGAACGCGCGCGCCAGTCGTGATGTGAAGCGGTCTTTGGGTCGTGGACGCTCGGTGGCGTCTTCGAGTGGGTTCGGTGCGCCCACGAGGTTTGACACGGTCGGCGCATACGAGCGGCCGTTGTCGTTCAACACGATGATGACACGACACTTGCTGTGCCCGAGATTGTTCAACGCCTCATACGCCATGCCACCGGTGAGAGAACCATCACCGATCACGGCGACGACATGTCGGCGGTCGGGCGATTGACCCTTGTCGCGTGCCACCGCCATGCCGTGCGCATACGACAACACCGTCGAGGCGTGACTGTTTTCGATGAAATCGTGCACGCTCTCTTCGCGGCTCGGGTATCCAGAGAGCCCGCCGGCCTGCCGCAGCTGCGAGAAGCCTCCGCGCCGACCGGTCACGATCTTGTGCACGTAAGCCTGATGCCCGGTGTCCCACAAGATGGCGTCGCGCGGCGACTCAAACACGCGGTGCAGGGCGAGCGTCAGTTCAACCGCCCCGAGGTTTGAGCCCAGATGACCGCCAGTTTCAGCGACCGCAGCAACGATGAAATCACGGATTTCACTCGATAGTTCGGTTAGCTGCTGGCTGCTGAGGCCCCGCAAATCGCTCGGTTGTCGTATGTCAGCGAGCGCCATGGCGCAACGAACGCTAGCCGTGACGCAGGGCGAGACGCCGTTCGTTCCATGAGTGAATTCGGGCGCCTATCCAATAGCCGCCCGCAAAGACCGCGAGACCGCCGACACCGTCGATCCAGAAGTGGTTACCCGTAATCACGATGCACGCGAGTGTGATGAGCGGATAGACGAGCAGCAAGATTCGCATCCAACGCCTTCGCGCCAACGGAAACAATGCGAACACGCACCACGTCGACCACCCCACGTGCAGTGACGGCATCGCCGCATACTGATTAGAGAGCGTCTTGCCCGGCCCTCGATCGAACGCCCACGGCCCGCCGAACTCTTTGATGGTGTCGATGTAGCCGAAGTTTTCGGCGTCGTTGTAGTTGCGCAACTCGTGCTCGATGCACTCGGCTCCATAGCCACTCGGTGGGCATGGCGCGTCGAGCAATCGAGGGGGCATGAGTGGGAAGAGAGCAAAGCCGACGATCGCAAGAGCGGTCATCGCCGCAAGGCAGTTGCGCCACAAGCCGAAAACATCGGGTCGCAATACGAAGAGTGCGATGAACACCCCGAGAGTCACAAAAAAGTGTGCGGTGCCATACCACACGTTGAAGAATTTGATCACGTTGACGTAGGGCAACACCCAGTCTTGAATCGTTTCTTCGTGATACAACCCGAGTGCACGTTCGACGCGAATGACGCGCATCGCGTTGAGAAATGCCTCGACCGGCACCTGCGAGCCAGAGACGAGTGCCGAGCCGAAGAGGTTTCGCACCAACGTGTAGATGCCGTAGAACGCGCTGACAATCAACGCTTCTTTCCACCAGACGGTGCGATGTCGACGTTCGGTGCCCGCGGCCGTCACGCGATGAGGCTACGTGACACAATCGGCAATTTGCGCATGGCAAGTCGCGCACGGCGCTCGGCAATCCGCAATCTGCGCTCAGTAGCGCGAACCCCATCGTCGGTAGGCTCTCGGCATGTCGCAAACCGAAAACTTGCTCGTTGCCCCCGATGTGTTGTCGCGAGTGCTCTCGCGCGGTCGTGCAACGGGCGCAGAATTCTCTGAGGTGTTCGTCGAAGACAAGCGGTCGACGTCGGCCAGCCTCGATGACGGCAAAGTTGAACAGGTCTCGAGCGGTCGCGACCGCGGTGCAGGCATTCGCGTGATCAAGGGCGACACCACCGGCTTTGCCCACACCAGCGACCTGAGCGAGAAGGGCCTGCTTGCAGCGGCCGAAGCGGCTGCAGCAGCCGCGTCACAGGGTGGTGGTGGCGTCAACACCGTCGCCCTCGGTGCGGTGGTTCGTCACCCCGTCAACACCGTGCAAAAGTGGCCCGATGAAGTCGCCAAGCGCGACAAGGTGGCGTTGTTACAGCGCGTCAACGCTGCGGCTCGCGGAGTTCACAAGGCAATCGTGCAAGTGTCTGCGGGCTATGGCGACTCGCGCAAGCGAATACTCATTGCCAACAGCGATGGCGTCTTGGCGGCCGACGAACAAGTGCGCACACTCATGCGCATCAGCGTGGTGGCGAGTGGCGATGGGGGAATGCAGACCGGCTTTCAGTCACTGGGTCACACAATCGGCTTTGAAGTGTTCGACGAGAACGACGTCGAACAACTTGCCATCACCGCAGCCAAGCAAGCCGTCACCAAACTGAGTGCACGCCCGGCACCGTCAGGTTCGCTGCCCGTGGTCATCAAGCACGGTTCGGGTGGCGTGTTGTTTCACGAAGCGTGCGGCCACGGTCTCGAAGCCGACATCATCAGCAAGGGGGCGAGTGTCTACAAAGACAAGCGCGGCGAACTCGTTGCTTCGCCGCTCGTCACGCTGATCGACGACGGCACGATGACCGCCGAGTGGGGCGCCATTGGCATCGACGACGAGGGTCACCCATCGCAGCGCAACGTGTTGATTCAAGACGGTGTGCTCACTGACTACATGTGGGACTACCTGCGTGCCCGCAAAGAAGGTCGTCGCCAGTCGGGCAATGGTCGTCGCCAGAGTTACCAGCACCTGCCGATGGTGCGCATGACGAACACCTTCGTGTTGAACGGCCCTCACGACCCTGACTCCATCGTGCGTGACACCAAGAACGGTGTGTATGTCGCCAAGTTGGGTGGCGGTCAAGTCGACACCGCAAGCGGTGACTTCGTCTTCGGCATGACCGAGGCATATCTGATCGAGAACGGTGAAATCACCGAGCCATTGCGCGATGGCAACCTCATCGGCAATGGCCCGCAGGTGTTGCGCGACATCGATCTACTGGGCAACGACTTTGCGATGGGCAACCCCGGCACATGTGGCAAAGACGGCCAGGGTGTGCCGGTGGGTGACGGCCAACCGACGTTGCGCGTGAAGAGCATGACGATTGGCGGCACGGCCGCGTGAGAATCGAGGTTCCCGACCTGCAGGCGATTGCTGACCGCATCGTTGCGCAGGCAAAGCAAGGTGAGCAGATTGAGGCCTATGTCGGCCGCGGTGGTGAAACATCGGTGCGCGTCTACGAAGGCGAGGTCGAACACTTCGTCTCGGCGCAGAGCGCTGGCGTGGGTGTGCGAGTCATCAAAGATGGTCGAACCGGTACGGCATATGCAGGCACGCTCGACGACTCGGCCATCGCCGAAGTGCTCGCCGAAGCCCGAGACAACGTGCAGTTTGGCAACCCCGATGAGTTCGCCGGTCTCGCGACGCCCGATGGCGTCGAACCAGTGCCGCAGAAATTTTGGGATGACACCCTCGCCAAGTATCCGACCGACCAGAAGGTGGCGCTGACCAAAGACCTAGAGCAGCGCACCCTGGCTGCCGATTCGCGCGTGCGCACCGAGTCGGCGAACTACGACGACGGGTGGGATGAAACCGCATTCGCGACCACCAGCGGCATTCGCACGAGCGGGCGCTCGAACGGCTGTTATGTGTCAGTGGTGACGCTCGCCGATGACGGTGAAGAATCGCAAACTGGTTTCGGCTTTTCTGTCGGTGACTCACCCGCAGACTTCAACCTCGACAAGGCGGCGCGTGAAGCAGCAGATCGTGCTACACGACTGCTCGGTGCCACCAAACCCACCACCAAGCGCACCACGATTGTGCTTGACCCGTATGTGACCTCGCAGTTCGTGAGCATTTTGTCGAGTGCGTTCAATGGCGAAAACGTCTCGAAGGGTCGCAGCATTTTTGCCGAGCGACTTGGTGAGCAAGTGGCGGTTCCTGCATTCACGTTGGTTGATGACCCGACCAACAAACTCGCCTACACCGCCACCGACATCGACGGTGAAGGGCTTGCCGCTCGCCGCAACGTGTTGATCGAAGACGGTGTGCTGAAGATGTTCGTTCACTCGTCATACAGCGCTCGACGCATGAAGACCGCCAGCACGGGCAACGCCACACGCGGCGGCTTCGCAGGCTCGCCCGGCGTCGGTTGTCTGGCGATGCAGGTGACACCCGGGGCGAAGTCACAGGCCGAGCTCATTGCTGACATCGATGACGGTGTGCTGATTCAAGAAGTCTCGGGTCTGCACAGCGGTGTCAACCCGATTTCGGGTGATTTCTCGACCGGTGCATCGGGTATGACGATCACCAACGGCACCATCGGCGCGCCGATTCGCGAGTTCACCATCGGCTCGACGTTGCAGCGCATGTTGCTCGACATCGTGGCAATCGGCAACGATGTCGATTGGTTGCCGATGCGTGCCGCGGGCCTCTCGCTCGTGATCAGCGACGTAACCATCAGCGGCTCGTAGCGCCAACATACGAACTAGCGTCGCTGACAACGATGGAGTGGTGGCAGGCCCTGATTCTGGGTGTGGTGCAAGGGCTGACGGAGTTCTTCCCCATCTCGAGTAGCGGGCACCTTGAGTTGGTGCCGTGGATCTTTGGTTGGGGAGACCTTGGCGGCGAAGCAGTCGGCACGGCGTTTGACGCGTCGCTGCATCTCGGCACGCTGGCGGCCGTGGTGTTCGCGACACGACGACAGTTGTGGCTGCTCGTGCGCGAGGGCGTGAGATACCCACTCGCTGCGCGTGGCGCACGCACCAACAACGTCACCGGCCGACTCGCGTGGCTGTACGTGCTCACCGCCGTGCCTGCCGCAGTGGTTGGCGCACTCTTCGATGATGTGATCGGAAACCAGCTGGGCGGGCCCGTCATCGTTGCGTTCTCGCTCATCGTGTTTGGTGCGGTGTTGTGGTGGGCAGATCGTCGCGCGGGTCAGCGCACTGCACGTGACCTCGGTGTTCGCGACGCTTGGCTGATTGGCGCAGCCCAAGTGCTGGCACTTAACCCCGGCACTTCGCGCTCTGGCATCACTATTTCTGCCATGCGGGCACTCGGTTTTGCTCGCACCGAAGCAGTGCAGATGTCGTTCGTGCTGGGTGTGCCAATCATCGCCGGTGCAGGAGTATGGAAGACGGTGGGCCTCATCGCCGATGGTTTACCCGATGGTCTCGGTCAGGCGATGGTGATCGGCATCGCTGCTGCGGCGCTCACGGGCTGGCTCGCGATCAACGCGCTGCAACGCCTGGCAGCGCGCACCAACTTCAACGCCTTTGTCATCTATCGA